>ENA-OVGM01000259-OVGM01000259.1-human-gut-metagenome-genome-assembly--contig:-NODE-259-length-58815-cov-11.302042_pt1 | contig 58815 bp, 58 predicted proteins | sample MGYA00237773_ERZ505425 | MGnify/ENA primary metagenome ERZ505425 (study PRJEB26158, sample SAMN06016407) | human gut metagenome | biome: human gut; feature: ankylosing spondylitis patient; material... | reverse complement strand
ACGTGGCGGCGAACGTAGGAGGTGTCGGAGGGCAACGCCCTCTGACGCATGTTTGGGTGGGCAGAACGACTGTCTACTTGGTCGATATCTTGAGGTGCAAACCTAGATATTTTGAGAAGGAAAAGCGGAAAACTTACTTGACACTCACCGCTATGGCGAAACGGGAGCCGATGCCTTGAACTTTAACGTCGAGAGCCAGTCGACGAATTCGGCTCGTTTGAGTCTGGGAGTGGCAATCAACCACACCTGGGATCGAGCGAGTTTGAAAGCGAAGGTTGGAGGAAGTGCAGAATTGGCGGATGCCACCGAAACGATCCGAGCCGCGTTCCAAGCTGCTCCTCAGCGCACCTTTGATACGTCCTCGGCCGAAAAACGACGCTTACAAGGCTTTGGAGAATTGCAGTTCACGTATCAAACGACTCCCTCATCAGACTTGTCCCTCACCTACCGAGTGCAAGGAAATGGGGAGTATGTTGATCAGAGTGGAACGGCCAATTTTACTTGGCACTTCTAATGGGCAAGTGCGGTATCGGATGGTAGTGTCTCCGGTACCCGTCACTACGTCAACGTTAACGAAAAGCGGTTGTCGGATTCCTCTGACAACCGCTTTTTTTGGATGGGGCATCGCGAGGACGCCCTCCTAGGATTCGCTAGGATTATTCAAAGAGCTTGGCGACGGTATCGCGGCAGAATTCTTCCTGCTGCTTGATCAACTCAGCCAATTCCTTGTTGTCCTTGAAGTCGATAGTGAGGCCAGCCTTTTCGTGAGCGGCGATGTTTTCCTTGTCCGTCATCGTCTTCTTGAACGCATCCACATAGAAGTTGATGATTTCGTCCGGCGTACCGGCAGGAGCCACGATCGCACGAGCCGAACCGTACCAATCCTTGTAGTAACCCTGTTCGCCTAAGGTCGGAACATCCGGTAATTCCGGAAGGCGCTTCGGACTAAACACGCCTAAGATACGGAACTGAGCATCCGGACCCGAGATGAAGTTCGAAACGTCAGCCACCTTGGCGCAGGAGAAGTCCACTTCGCCTTGGCGCAAACGTAAGAGCTGGTCAGCCGTGCCACCGTATGGAATGGCTTTGTACTTGAAGCCAGCGGACTGTGCGAACAATTCGGCAGCCGTGTGGTTCGAAGCCTTACGACCGTTGGTCGAGGCCTTCAAATTCGGATTTGCCTTGGCCGCTTCCACCAAGTCCTTCAAGGTCTTGTAGGGGGAGTCCTTACGAACTACGACCACAGCGGTTTCCGTCAAATGATTGGCAATCGGCACAATCTTGGCGGTGGTAAACGGAGCATTCGGCATGGTGGCCAAGGTGGTAAACGTCGGCAGATTGATAAAGCCAATCGTTTGACCGTCCGGCTTGGCGTTGACCAATTCGGTCCAGCCAATCTTGCCATCAGCGCCCGGCAAATTGTTGATGATCAATGTCTTACCAACGTACTTTTCTGCTTCCAGTGCGAGCAAGCGCGCCCCCGTATCGGTTCCTGAGCCTGCCTTATACGCGACGATCATCGTGACGTCGCCCGACGGAGCCCAAGCCGAAGCGAGCATCGGCATCGAGAGTGCAGCTGCGGCAAATAGTGCATAAAGTTTTTTAGACATCATTATCATTCCTTCTTTGGATGTTTATTAAGGTCCTGAGTAGCCTCAGGTGGGCTACCACACGGTGCGCCACTTAGAGCGCTCGCGTTAGTAACGCTGTTCATCATCGATGATTCACCTAGGTGTGTCAACGCTGATAGGAACAAAAAATTTCATTTTGAGGGTAAACCCGAACCGAGCAAACGCTCGGTATCGTCAAAAAAAGAGGCCACCGACCAACCCTATGTAGGTGGCCATGTGACCTCTTTACGCTCGGAATTATTTATCGCCTGCTAAACGGCGTTCCCAGCGTTCCATCAATAAGGGGCTCAAGACACCCAGTACGCAGAGCACAATCATGATCCAGCACACCGGGGTGGAGAAGAGGATGCTCCAGTCGCCATCACTTAACATGAGCGAGCGACGCAAACCATTTTCCCCAATCGGTCCTAAGATCAAGCCGAGCACAATGGCAGCGGCATTCAGACCGAACTTACGGACAAAGTAACCGAGCACACCGAAGATCAGCATGATGACTACTTCGACGAAGTTGTTGTGGATCGCATAGGAACCGACCACACACAAAATGAAAATCGAAGGAATCAAAATGGCGTCGGAGATACGGGCGATCTGGGCAAATGCACGGCACCCTAACATCCCAATACCCAGCATCATGAATTGCACTAACACGAACCCAGCAAAGAAGGTGTAGGTCATGTTGGCATGCGTTGTAAAGAGTTCAGGACCAGGTTGCAAACCGTGGATGATTAAGCCACCCATTAACACGGCCGTCACGCTTTCGCCCGGAATCCCTAAAGTTAAGGTCGGAATTAACGAGCCCCCCGTCACGGCATTATTGGCCGCTTCAGAACCCGCGACCCCTTCGATGGAGCCATTGCCGAATTCTTCTTTATGCTTGGAGAAGCGACGTGCTTCGTTATAGCCCATAAAGCAGGCAATTGAAGCGCCGGCACCAGGCAAAATCCCAATGATGTTACCGATAATCCACGAACGGATCATCGTCGGGGTTAAGCGCTTAAATTCTTGACGTGAAAGGCCTAAACGATCCTTGAAGTCGACCGCACGGGCACGTTTCACAATACGTTCTTCGGCCAAAATCAGCACTTGGGACATGGAGAATAAGCCGATCAAGGCACAGGTCACGTCCACCCCGTTATAAAGGGTCGATTGACCGAACATGAAGCGTTCTACCCCTTCCATCGGGTCCATCCCAATCGTGGAGATCAAGAGCCCGAGGACCCCCGAAATCAAGCCTTTCAAAAGGGACTTGGACGATACACCCGCGATCACGGTTAAGCCAAAGATGGAGAGCCAGAAGTATTCCGGACTCTTGAACTTCAACGCGATTTCGGCTAACACCGGCGAGAGGAAGTAAAGCGAGATGCAACTCAAAAGACCGCCAACGAAACTGGCAATACAGGCCACGCTCAACGCTTTAGCGGCTTGTCCACGCAATGTGAGCTGGTAGCCCTCAATCGCAGTCGCTGCCGAAGCGGGGGTGCCTGGGGTGTGAATCAAAATGGCCGAGATCGAACCACCGAAAATGGCCCCACAGTAGATCCCGCCTAACACGATCAACCCCGTTGCGGGGTCCATCCCGAAGGTCACGGGGAGCAACAAGGCCACCCCCATGGCGGCAGAGAGCCCTGGTAAGCAACCGATGGCGACCCCGAGTGCGGTTGAGGCAAACATGGCCACCAAGTTAATGGGAGTAATAGCATGGACAAAACCCATGCCCATTAAAGAAAGTGTTTCTAACATGGTTGGGCCTTATCGGAAAAGGAGGCCGTGAGGTAGCGGCACTTGCAAAAAGAGGGAGAAGACAGCATACACGAGCGCCACCAAGCAAATGAGCACAATAAGAATATGCAACTTGGGTACTTTAAGAAAGAGCATCGTGAACACCAAATAAATGGCGGCCGCTAAGTAATACCCCACCACGTACATCAGTACCAAGAAGAGAACGCAACCCGAGATAATGCCAACGAATTGCTTAACTTGGAAGTCATTAAAGACCTTAGGTAGATCGTTTTCTACTTGATGCGTCAGACGCCATCTAAGAAGGCATTGGGCTAAGTAGAGGGTATTGAGGGCCGTCATGGCGATGATGAGCCCCATTGGATACGTCTGGGCTTCCAGGGGAAGCTCGATCGTCATAATAAAGAAGCCAAGCGCGACAGCGTAAATAAAGCCAATCACGCCAAAATCAGATTTTTTCATGTGAGGTCAATGTGATGGAAAAACAAAGACGCACGCATTCTGTCGCACCCATAGCCCTTTCGTCAAGACCTCAACAGAGGGGATAACGAGCTATTTGCATACTGTTTGACGTGGTAGGAAAGGAAAAATGGGAATTGCTCCGTATTAACCCTTAGTTAAGATATTTTACCTATTGAATCATATTTTTTAAAAAGTTTTGCCTAATGTTTGAGCATAGGCGTTGAGGATAGAGGAGGCGACGTTGCTCGTAATTTGACACCATTTTTTTATCGATACGCAAAAAAAACTCGGTAGAATAACCACTCCACAATCCCCTCAGCCTCCCAACCTATTGAGCTGAGGGGTTTCACTTTCTATCCATCGTGCATCAATACACCCATGTTTGTACCCGTCATTGCTCCTCATGTTGCCATCATTATGGATGGGAATGGTCGTTGGGCTAAACAGCGACATTTACCCCGTGCAGAAGGTCACCGTCGTGGGGTACAAGCCTTAAACCGCATCACGGAGGCTGCGGTTCGCGCTGGGGTCAAAGAGCTCACCGTTTTTGCCTTTTCGTCCGAAAATTGGGCACGCCCCCAGACCGAAGTGGACATGCTGATGAAACTCTTTGCGTCGGCATTGCAAAAGTGGACACAACCACTACTGGATGCTGGTGTGGCCTTGCGCGTCATTGGGGACAAAGCGGCGTTTTCGAGTGATCTCAACACCATTATTACTGACGCCGAAGAGGCGACGCGCTTGGGAAGCCGGATGCGGTTAAACGTGGCGGCCAACTATGGTGGGCGCTGGGACCTGATTCAAGCCGTGGAGCAACTCAACCAAAAGGGGCTTGCCGTAACTCCTGATAGTATTGAGGCGCACCTCACGGTGCCGGCCGTTGACCTGATGATTCGCACCGGGGGGGAGTATCGACTTTCGAACTTCTTACTCTGGCAGAGTGCCTATGCGGAAGTGTATTTCACCGAACGGCTTTGGCCCGACTTCAATGAAGATGATTTCACTGAGGCGCTTCGTTGGTACGCTGGGCGTGAACGGCGTTTTGGCCGAACGAGTGAGCAACTCCAGCACACGGGCAATTAAACCCAGTGGGGCAGGCGAGAAAAAATGCGCGACTGCGCGATACGACTTCTCCTAGTTAACTACTTTTAGTTACAATGAGAGGTGTTTAGCGCTAATCCCTCTGGAGGATTAGGACTGTTTTCGAGAAAGCTGGGGGCCAACCCAGCGGAGGAATGCGAAGAATGTTGCTCACGCGTGTAATTACAGCAGTGGTTCTGCTTGTGATTTTGATGCTCTCCATTTGGTTGGGGCCCTTAGCCTTTGGCGGGGTCATGGCTATTGCCTTTGGAGCTGCACTCTACGAATGGTTGCGTATGGGGGGCTTGGGGCCTCGCCCAGCATTATTGGTGTCCGTTGTGGAAATGGCGGCGCAATTTTCCATTTATTGGGCAGGCGGTCTGGATCGCATGAATTGGTTCCTCTTTGTGATGAACGGGCTCGTTATGGTGGCTTGGTTTGTCATTTTTGTGGCGGAACTCCTCAGCCGCACGACGGGCTTCAAAGTGAGCCAACGGCAATGCCTCTGGTCTGCCGTTTGTTTTGTGCCCGCGGCCTATTTGTCCATGCTTTGGCTTTATCAGGCCGGCGACTGGGTGTTGGTTCTCTCGGTCTTTTTGATTGTCTGGGGCGCGGATATTTCTGCGTATTTCTGTGGACGTGCTTGGGGACGTCATGCGATGGCACCGGCGATCAGCCCCAAGAAGACCTTGGAGGGCGCGTTGGGTGCCTATTTAATTGTGACGCTCTTTTTCATCCTCACGTATGTCTTCTGTGATCAAAAGATTGTCTTCACAAACTATGTGTTCGACAACTTAGGCTTTGGGCCTGGCGTATTAATCATCTTAGGTTTGGTGGCACTCTCGATTTCGGGGGACCTCTGGGAATCGATGTTAAAACGCTTAGTGGGGATTAAAGATTCCTCCAATTTGTTGCCGGGTCACGGTGGGTTCTTCGATCGCTTGGATGCCTCGTTACCCGTTTTGCCGACGGCAACGTTTATCCTCCTCTCGATTCAGTTACTCTAATTTGAGTAATATTGTCCTAAAGACATCTGAGGCGTTAGGCTCGCAACGGGAGGCCTCTCGGTGGAGCTAACGCCTCTTTTTAATGGGGCGTCGTGTCAACGGGACACGACCCACAAACGGTGGTAAGACTATGCAAACTCAAGAAAATACGGTTCAGCGCGATGGTGCCGTTTGGTTGGCGGGTGAAGCCAGTGGTGACTTAATTGCCAGTATGGTGATTCCCGAAGTGCAACGCCGTATGGAGGGCGCTCTGCAGTATGGGATCGGTGGTCCCAAGATGCGTGATGTGGGCTTCCGTTGTTGGCACGATATCAATGAACTCTCGGTGCGTGGCTATGTGGAAGTGTTAGCCCACTTACCCCGTTTACTGAAGTTACGTCGCTCGCTAGGGGGACGTATTGCGGATTCGTTACCTCGCGTGTTTGTGGGCGTGGATGCCCCGGACTTTAATTTGGGACTGGAGACGGAATTACGTCGTCGACAGATTCCTGTCGTGCATTTAGTGAGTCCCTCGATTTGGGCATGGCGTCCAGAGCGCATTCAAACGATTCGTCGTGCGGTCGACCATATGCTGCTTGTCTTCCCCTTTGAAGAAGAGATCTACCGTAAGGCGGGTATTCCTGCCACATTTGTGGGGCATCCGCTTGCCTCGATGATTCCCGAAGAACCCGATACGGTGGGCGCCCGCACGGCTTTGAATGTGCCCCTCAATGATCGTGTCTTAACGGTGATGCCGGGTTCGCGTGCGTCCGAATTGTCGGGTTGTGCCCCGATTTTCTTTGACGCGGTTGAACGCTTAATGAAGCGCTCGGGCCCAGTGAGCGTGATTGTGCCCGCGATCGATGATCAGGCCAAAGCCTCCTTAGAGCAGTTAGCCAACCAGTACCCGCGTTTAGCAGAACGGTTAACCGTCGTTGTGGGGCAGAGCCACCGCGCGATTGAAGCCTCGGATGCCGTACTGGTGGCGTCGGGAACGGCAGCCCTAGAGTGTGCCCTTTACAAAAAACCGATGGTGGTAGGCTACAAAATGCCTGGCTTTACGGGGCTATTGATGGAAAAGAAGGGGTTAATTGATTACGTTTCCCTGCCCAATATTCTGGCGCGGGAACGTTTAGTGCCCGAATTCCTACAATATTTCTGTGAGCCCGATGCCATCTCGTGGTCAATCGAGGATGCACTCACGAACGACAAGCGTCGAGCCTACTTGGTGGAACGCTTCCAAGCGATGCATGCTAGCTTGAAGGCCGATACGGCGAATTTGGCTGCGGACGTGATTTGCCAGTACGCGCGACACTAGAGACGGGTATGTCGGCGCAAAACGATTGGTTCTGGATCGGTGAGGGCGATAAACCCGCCCTCACGTTAGAGGCTGGGGTACCGGGGCTTTTTGCCGAGACGCTTTACCCTTGGGATGAAGTCAACGCGGTCGGTGTGGATGAAGCGGGGCGCGGATGCCTCGCTGGTCCCGTGTGTGCGGCCGCCGTGATTTTGGATCGCCATCGTCCGATTGTCGGATTAAACGACTCCAAACAGTTAAGCGCTCACGAGCGTGACGCGTTAGCCGAAGAAATCCGTGCTAAAGCGTTGGCGTGGTGTGTGGCGTGGGGGTCCGAAGCGGAAATCGATACGCACAATATTTTGCAAGCCACGGTACTGGCCATGAAGCGAGCCGTATTAGGCTTAACGCTCAAACCGACGATTGTCATGATTGACGGGAATTATCGTCCCCGAGGGTTTCCTTACCCAGTAACCACCTTGGTCGAGGGAGATGCGCGCGTTGCACAGATTGCTGCAGCCTCCATTTTGGCCAAAACCAGTCGCGACGCGTTAATGGTCGACCTCGATAAGACCTACCCTCAGTACGGCTTTGCCCAACATATGGGATATGGCACACGGCAACACCTCGCTGCCATTGCGCAATTTGGGGTGACCCCGATTCATCGGAAAACCTTCAAGCCGATTCGCGACTATCTTAACGAACACACAAGTGAGAAGTAGTTCAATGACGTTCATTGAGAGTGAATCTAACCCGCGCTATAAGCGGTGGAAAAAGTTAGCAACCGAGTCACGAGCGGTGAAAAAAGAGGGGGCAACCTTATTGGAAGGCGCTCATCTTTGCGAGACGGCCCTTGCGAATCGCTCGACGCGTGTCGCTGCCCTCTTGGTGAACGAATCGCCCAATGCGGAAGCCCAAGCGTTAGTGGCCCGTGCCCAAGCCCAAGGGATTGCCCTTGTTACCCTTAAAAATTCCCTTTTTCAAGCGTTGAGCCCTGTGGAGCATGGTATTGGCATCATGATGGAAATCGCCGTCCCAGTGCTGACCATTGACTCACTCGACGCGACGCAGTCCCTGCTTTATTTGGATGGCGTACAGGACACGGGCAACGCGGGGACGTTGATTCGTACGGCGGTGGCAGCGGGGGTAAAAACCATCGTTACGTCACCGAGCACCGTACAGCTCTGGACACCGAAAGTATTACGTGCAGGCATGGGGGCCCATTTTGGGGCGACGTTGATTGAAGGAGTGAGTGCTCACCAACTGCGTGAACGCTTCTCAGGCACGATCCTAGCAGCCGATGCGCGAGGAGGGGAGGATCTCTTTGCTAACGATAACTATCCTCAGGCGCCTACGGCGTGGATTATGGGGGCGGAGGGTCCTGGCGTCTCCGAAGAAGCGCTTTCCCTTACCGATCGTCGTTTCTACATTCCGATTGAGCCCGACTGTGAAAGTCTTAACGTGGCCGCTGCCGCCGCGGTCTGTTTATTTGAGCAACGCCGTCGCTGGCGAAAGTAGCTCACAGGGAGGAGTGCCGGATCTTCACGACTAGTTCTCCCGAAGCAGTAGGATCCCAATCGCTTGGCCACTAGTCGCCATGGGGTGGACTCGCTAAAATAATTGAATTGGAATACCCACATCTATGGGTGATTGGGATGCCATTCACGGCAGGCAGACGTGTTGTCCAAGAGGCACCGGTGACGGCTGTAAAGCATGGCCTTTGCTTGTTGCACTTGAGTGGAGTGAGTGTTCACTATGCCCTATGGCCTAGGAACACTCGATTTGAATTGTTTGAGGGTATTTAGCGATGTTGAATTTTAGTTACTACAATCCGTGTCGTTTAGTGTTTGGTCGCGGCGCTGAAAATCAGGTCGGTGACTTGGTGACACAAGTTGTAGGTCGTCCTGCGCGTGTTTTGGTGATCTATGGTGGGGGTTCGGTGGTCCGCTCTGGGCTCTTAGGGCGTTTAGAAACCCAATTGACACAAGCCGGTCACACTGTGTTGGCACGTGGTGGGGTTCAGCCCAACCCGTTAATGAGTTTTGTTCATCAGTTAATGGACGAATTAAAGGACGAACCCATTGACTTGGTGCTCGCCGCTGGGGGTGGTTCCGTGATCGACACCGCCAAAGCCGCGGCGGTGGGGTTAAAAACCCAATCCGATCCTTGGGTTTACTATGCTGAAGGGCGCCAGCCGACTGAGGCCCTTCCGGTGATTGCAGTATTGACGTTGCCTGCTGCGGGTAGTGAACAATCCATTCGCTCCGTGATGACGCATAACGGCGTGAAGACGGGGATTGGGGCCGAGTGCATTCGCCCACGTGTCGCTATCATCAATCCCGAACTCTTCATGACCTTGCCGATGAAGCAAATCGGTGCTGGGGTGGTAGACATGATTTCGCACATCATGGAGCGTTACTTCTCCAATACACCCCACACGGCCTATACGGATGCGCAGGCGGAAGCCGCGATGCGTACGGCAATGGTCTTTGGGTTACGCTTACGCAATAACCCCGAAGACTATGATTCATGGTGCCAAGTCGCGATGGTCGGGACCTTTGCTCATAATGGTTACTTTGGGCTAGGGCGCGAAGAAGACTGGGCCTGCCATGCGATCGAACACATGCTCTCGGGCTGGAACGAAGAGATTGTGCATGGGATGGGGTTGGCGATTGTGATCCCCGCCTGGATGCGCTATGTCGCCTTGCAAAAACCCAAGCGTTTTGTCCAGTTTGCCATCCGTGTGATGGGGGTCCCGGCACAAGAGTCCGAGACGGAAACCATTTCCTTGGGGATTGCCAAGCTGTGTGCGTTCTATCAGAACATGGGGATGCCCTTGACGCTTTCGGAATTGGGGTATACCGATGTACCGGTGGCGGATTTGGCACAACGTTGTTGCGCACGGGGCCCCGTGGGCCATTTGCTCCCGTTAGCGAAAGAAGACGTTGAGGTGATTCTCAATACCTGCCTCTAATTCGGAGGCTCGGAAAACGCCCGTTTCGGTTGTGGCTGAAGCGGGCGTTCCTTTTTGGGTCTCGCGCGATGAGCTTGACCCCCTTGGGGTACTGGCGTACCATGAGCTTTCGTTTGTCATTTCAACGCTCGGTCTCGTTAACTGAAAGGAGTGAGCGAGCGAACCCACAGAATACTATGAGCGAATTTATCCGTATTAAATCCCCTCACGATCCGTATTATGCCGACGCCCGTGCGTTGTATGCGCAGAGTTTTCCGTACCATGAACAACGTGAGGCCCCGTCACAAGATCGCATTCTCAGTGATCCCGCTTATCACTTTGAGGTGATGTTGCAGGAGGGAACGTTTGCCGGGATTGTGCTCTACTGGGAGGGGGACTCGTTTCTCTATGTTGAACACTTAGCCATTGATGGTAGTCGTCGTAATCAAGGATTAGGGAAGCAGGCCCTTGGCTACTTACAAGCGAAAGGTAAAACGGTCATTCTCGAAATAGATCCTCCGATTGATGCCATCTCGCAACGTCGTCAGGGGTTTTATGAACGCTCGGGGTTTGTCGCCAATCCGTATCCCCACGTGCACCCTGCCTATCACCCAGGGTACCGAGGCCATGATTTGGTCGTGATGAGTTCACCGAAGGCGATTTCTGCGGACGAATACCAAGCCTTCAACACGCTCTTAGTTTCGCGTGTCATGCACGCCGTCTAACGGTTCCCAAAAGAGAAAACCCGCGAGCGTGCACGCTCACGGGTAGCAAAAGCAAGTGTCGCGATTAATGGTCGGACTTAATGCCCGCACCACACATCGTAATCAGCACGTCCCCTTCGGGGTGGGCCGTTTCAGCGTAATGGAGCCAGGCGGCATAGTTGGCAGCCGTCGTGTGCTCACAATAAATCCCGCGTTTGGCCAAGTGCGAACGGGCGGCTAAAATCTGATCTTCCGGGGCATGGACCATGGTGACGTTATGGCGTTTCACATAGTCAAGCAATTGACGACCGCGCATCGGGCGACCAATCGCGATGCCTTCGGCTTGGGTGGGACGCGGTGTGACGGCGACGGGTTCGTCTTTGCCTTGTTCCACGGCCTGGTAAAGCGGGTCGCAGTATTCGCTTTGCAACGCGACGATATGGGGTTCTTTTTCAATGGCCCCCGAGGCCATTAAATGTTCAATGGCCTTCATGACACCAATAAAGAGCGTACCGTTCCCGACGGGCACTACGATGTGTTCAGGTAAACGACCCAACTGTTCGAGGGTTTCGTAGATATACGCCTTCATCCCTTCATAGAAATAGGGGTTGTAGACGTGGTTGGCGTAGTAGGCGCCTTCGTTGAGGACAGCCGCACGGCAGACGTCTGCACAGTGGTCACGCGTACCGGGGATCACATGAACCTTGGCACCATGGGATTCGATCATGGTGATCTTTTTCGGACTGGTTCCTTCGGGGACGTAAATGTCGCAGGCAATCCCTGCACGCGCACAGTAAGCGGCCACGCTGTTACCCGCATTACCGCTGGAGTCTTGCACACAACGTTTCACCCCAATTTCTGCCATGTGGCTCACGAGGGTGGCTGCCCCACGGTCTTTAAAGGATAACGTGGGCATGGTGTAATCCATCTTTAATAAGACCTGATCGTCCAGACGAATCACAGGGGTCATCCCTTCACCCATGGTGATGTGACGCCACGCATCCCCATCGATTGCCATAAAGCGGCGATAGCGAAACAGACTCCACTCGGAGCGATCAATTTGGGAAGCGTCCCAGCGGGGGGCTTCAAAGTCGATATTAAACAGTCCCCCACAATGGCAGTGAGACGCATGCGTGGTGCTCGGAGTACGTTCTCCGCAACGCGAACAAATGAAATCCATAGTAGGCCTCCCTAGGAAGGATAAACAAGAGTATGGTGAGCGCGATTAAGGATTATTGCGGGCTTCATCAATGTAGCCATACATCGTGGCTTTCGAAATTCCCAAGCGTTCGGCCACGATTTCGACGGCCCCCTTGACTTGGAATACGCCACGCGAGAGCATGAAGCGAATGATTTTTAAGCGCGATTCTTTATTAAAGGCCGAGTCGTGACTGGCCAAAATGCTGTCGATCATTTCGTTGACAATATCCAGCATGTTGCTATTGACATTGGTTGGATCAATCGAATCGAGCGTAAAACTTCGGAACGGATTGAGACTACTGGGCGCTTTTTGCACGTCCGGTAAGAGTCCCGTTAAGTAGGTAATTTGCTGGGTGATTTTGCTTGTATCTAGGTTGATACAGAGCGCCCCCACCAAATGCCCTTCCAAATCACGAATAAAGAGTGACGAGGAGCGAATGAGCTTATCTTGATGACGGAAGTAATAGTTAGGGATCACATCCTTGTAGGTTTTCTCTGCAATGAGCGCTTGCGAAATCAGGTGCTGAAAGCTGTCTCCAACACGACGCCCCGTCACCTTACCATTAGCGACATAAACAACAGAGTTTTCTGGCTTACTCAAGTCATGCAAAACGACCTCGCAGTCCTCACCAAAGGTTTTGACGAGTAAATCGGCAATGGGGATGTATTGAGAAAGAATAGGAGAAATCTCAGAAGCCATAAGGGTATCCAAAGTTCGGACGAGGGTCATAGCGGGTAGGCACGATACAACGGGAGTCGGGGACTTGGGTAGACGCTCCGTTTACTCCGTCAAAGGGCGATCGAGCCATGACGTGCCCGGGAAGGTTGATGAGAAAACGAAGTCATTTTAAAGAAAAATCGAAATGGACTCCACCAAAAGAATGAGTTTTTTCATAAAAAATTCTGGAAAAGCGAATTTCTTCTGAAAATACTGATTAGTATCAAGTCGAGTGAGACGCGAGTGAATGACTATAATGGACGCTATTGACAACTGAAATTGTCGTGATTAAGAGGATTTTGTATGCGATTGACCACCTCGCTTTGCACGTGGGTGACGCTCAGTGTACTGGTGACGCCACTCTGGGCCGCCAGTTTTGATTGCACCAAGGCACGCTCCTATTCGGAAAAACTCATCTGCGCGGATGCGCAGCTCTCGCTTGCGGATGAGCATTTGTCGCAGACCTATCAAGCAGCCAAAAAAGCGACGGGTAATACGCCCGAATTTCGGGCCTTCGTGGTCGCCAATTGGAAAAAGCGTGAAGCCTGCCAAACGCTTCACTGTGTGCGCGAGTGGTTTGCCGACTCCGAGGCTGTCTATAGCAAGATGGTGAAGGATCGTGCTGAGGCAAGCGCGCCTCGTGGGTCTCACGAGACGACTCGTCCCGAACCTCGTACGGCAGCGCCCTTAGCCGAGGCCATCACCGAAGAAATCACACGTACTGCTCAACCTGAACCGAAAGCCCCGACGCCCGAAGAAGCGCGTGAAGCGGCGATCCAAGCCTGTTTTGGTGACTTCCCGGTGGAGGGGGTGGAGTTAGAGCGCACGGTGGATTGGTTTGTCGCAGGCGGAAACGATGGAAATCACAGGCCAGAAGCAGGGTGGGTCTACCCGACTTCGGATTATGCCAAAGTCCTCCAGTCCACTTCAAAAGGAGTGCTCGTAATCCTCCGAGGTGGAAATCCCATCTTTGTCGAAACGACCAACACGTACCCGGATAACGTGTTTTTCCGTTCTTGGGTGAAGTACACGGGTGATGTGTATCGCTACGAAGCACTCTCCGGAGCCATGAAAACGGTCTATCGTTTTAGAGAAATGCCAGCCACGTTTGAATCGGTGGTGAAGTGTTTGCAGCCCTATCGCAACTCGGCTCGCTCGCCCAAGTGACCACACTCTGCTCGAGATGTGTCGCCCCTGAGGCGTCATTTCGTCATAGCAATCCCGGTAGGCTAATGATAATATTGCCAAACGCATGAGCTTACGCCTAAATAATGAGTCAATCTGACCTCTTTATTGACTTCGTTTTCCGTTTTGGGCGTAGTCTCCCTTTGTGTCGTGTGAAGCAGTCCTGTCTTTATGCGACCCACGCCTAGACATAAAGGAAAAGATTGGCTATGGACGAACTCATTTACGGCGTCTGGAAGGGCCGTGTCTACGACAACCGTCGCACGATTGACGGGGAAGTACCGGACTCCTTACCGATCGAAGAGTTTTCGATGTTTAATCCTGGCAACCCCGTGGCGGGATTTGTCGGACCTCAAGGGTTTCTCGTTTTTGATACGCGTGTCACGCTCGCGGATATTCTCTGGCGTTACTACCATCGTACCCGGGAGCTCTCCTGCGGCCGGTGTACACCGTGCCGTGCCGGTTCCGTATTAATTGATGAGGCACTCGACAAAGCTCGCCACGGAGATGGTCACACGGTCGACTGGGACCGGGTTTTACTGATCGCCGAGCACATGGCCGAAACGAGTCTTTGCGGGATTGGTATTTCGACACCAGCGGCCCTCATTGGGGCCCTCACCCATTTTCGTAGCTTAGTTGCCGATGCGCCAGCCATCCCTGATTCGGGCCGAGATTTTTATTCGGTCGCGACGGCGCCTTGTATTGAGGCGTGCCCTGCCCATGTGAATGTGCCGCGTTACATTGATTACATTCGTGATGGTCATCCGGAGTTAGCCACCGGGGTGTTGCTGGAGCACTATCCCTTGGTGGGCTCGTGTGGTCGCGTGTGTGTGCGCCCCTGCGAGGGGGCGTGTGTGCGTGCCGAAATTGATCGCCCCGTGGCGATTCGTGATTTGAAGCGCTATGCGGCGGACCATACAGGCAGTACGATTGAGAATTTGTTTTCCCATGAACCACCCCATCGCCTCACCCCGGTATCGAAACGTGTTGCGGTGGTCGGGGCGGGACCGGCTGGGATTACCTGTGCCTACCATTTACTGCGATTCGGACATCAGGTGGATATTTTCGAAGAGCAGGGGGGCGCGGGCGGTATGGCACGCCTAGGCATTCCCATGTATCGCTTGCCAAACAACTTTTTGGATACCGAAACAGGGGTCATTGAAAAGATGGGGGGACAGTATTTCTACCATCAGCGCTTAGGGCGAGACTTTTCGATTGACTCCTTATTTAAACGGGGTTATGAGGCGGTGTTTTTAGCGATGGGGTGTGCACTCGGACAATACCTTGGACTCCCCAACGAAGACACCGAGGCGCAAGGCTACTTAAAAGGGTTGGATTTCCTTTTAGACATTGAAAAAGCCCAGCGTAACGGCCAAACCCCCGAGCTTCACGGAGACGTGGTTGTGGTGGGGTGTGGCAACGTAGCGATGGACTGCTGTCGTAGTGCCCGCCGTATGGTCAAAGAAGGCAACGTGATCGTTAGTTATCGACGCACGCGAGCCTCGGCCCCCGCGGACCAAGAAGAAATTGATGCCGCGCTTGATGAAGGGATTCGCTTTGAATTTTTAACCGCTCCCCAGCGGATTTTGGTCGAAAACGGCAAAGTCGTTGGCTTAGAAGTCATTCGTATGCGCGAGACTGAACCCGATGCCACGGGGCGCCGTGCCGTGGTGCCCATTGAGGGGAGTGAATTCGTGATTCCTTGCTCGTATGTGATTGCCGCGATTGGTCAGAAATTGGATCCCGATGTGTTGAGCCCTGACGATGGGGTTGCCTTAACGCGTCGTGGCACGATCGCCGTGGATGACGCGTTGCAGACCACTCGCCCCGGGGTGTTTGCGGGAGGAGATGCCGCCGCGGGGCCTACGACCCTGATCCATGGGATGGCCCAAGGACAACAAGCGGCGAAGAGTATTGACGAATATCTGATGACGCTCGATACGGGGTTTATCGCACGTCGTCGAATGGGCGAATTGATTGCCCAAGGACAACTCTTAGGCGAGTGCCATGCCGAGCGACCGCTACCTGTTAAAGCGCGCGCTGAAATGGCTCGCTTGTCCGCTCAGGAGCGTGCACAGAATTGGGATGAAGTCGAACAAGGCTTAACCCAAGATCAGGCATGGGCAGAAGCCTCGCGCTGCATGCGTTGTTATCGACTCTTTGGGGTCAGTACTTTGAAGCATATTCCAGGCAACACGGCCATGGAACGAGTTTAAGCGAACGAGGTAACGATACATGGCTCAAATGACGTTAAATGGACGTGTGGTGTCTTTCACGGAAGGCGAAACGCTCTTGATGGTGGCGCGACGCGAAGGGGTGTTTGTTCCCACGTTGTGTGAATTTGCGGCACTCAATCACCGCCCGGGTACTTGCCGTATGTGTCTCGTGGAGATGACAACGTCTGAGGGAAAGCGACTTGTCAGTGCTTGCGATACACGGGCACTGGAGGGCTGTCACGTGGACACCCGCTCGACGAAGGTGCGTTCCCACCAAAAACTCCAAGCCGAATTACTCTTTATGGATCACTGCGAAACGTGTTCCGCGTGTCCACGGCATGGGGCTTGTGAATTGCAACAGGTCGCTTTGCAAGTGGGACTCGATGTCGGTCATCTGTCGGGTACGCTCACAGCACGCGAAGGGACGGACTGGTCGGCAACGGGGCTCACCTTTATTCAGGATAAGTGCATTCGTTGTGTACGATGCGTGGAAGTGTGTCGTCAGTTGCATGGGATTGGGGCGATCACGTTTGAAGGCACAGGCACGGAGGCTCAGATTGGTTTTGATGGTGGGCTTTGGGGGGATTCGAACCGCTGTATCCAGTGTGGGCAGTGCGCCCTCGTGTGTCCAACGGGCGCCCTCTCGGTGAAAGACCAATGCGAACAGGCACTCGATTGGCTCGATGATCCCACGGTGACGACCGTAGTGCAGTTTGCTCCCGCGACCCGTATTGCCATTAGCGAAATGGTGGGGGCGCCTGCCGGGACCAATCTGGAAGGGCAATTGGTAGCTGCCTTGAAGCGCTTAGGGGCAGACTATGTGATGGATACGCGTTGGGCAGCCGATGTGACTATTATGGAAGAGGGCACCGAGTTACTCACACGCCTTCGTGAAGCGAAAGCAAAGGGTGCGCTCACCCACCCCGACACGATGTTCACCTCGTGTTGTCCGGGTTGGGTGAACCATATGGAAAAAACGCACCCTGATCTGTTGGAACATTTGTCGAGTACGCGTTCGCCACAACAAATTTTTGGCGCCTTAGCCAAAACGTATTTGCCTCAAAAATTAGGGCTAAACCCGAAGGCGATTCGCCACCTCTCGATCATGCCGTGTACGGCAAAAAAAGGCGAGAGTGCTCGCGAAAACCTCAAGCACGGTGGTGAGCGTGATGTCGACTTAGTCTTGACAGTGCAAGAATTACACCGGTTACTCGAACGTCGTGGCATTGATCTACTGCAATTGGCGCCCGAGCCGTTTGATCAGCACTTAATGACCCAAACCTCGGGGGCAGGGCAACTCTTTGCCTCGACGGGAGGTGTGATGGAGGCCGCAGTGCGTACGGTGTCGGCCCAAACCGGGGGTCCTCGTTTTGGACACTTACCCCTCACGCCCGTGCGTGGACTCGATAATACCAAAGAGGCCTCGATTGAAACCGAAGAATTCGGTACACTTCGGGTGGCGGTCGTCTACGGGATTCGCAGTGCCGAGAAAATGCTTGAGTTAGTCAAGCGGGGCGAGTCGCCTTACCATTTTGTTGAAGTGATGGCCTGCCCAGGCGGGTGTATTGGTGGGGGCGGTACTGCACGCGGTGCGGGTTGGTTACGTACCCTTGCCCAGCGTCAAGCCAAAGTGTATGCGCTCGATGAGGCCAATGCGATCAAAGGGGCGCATGAGAACCCGGATGTACAGGCGCTCTATCAAGACTTTTTGGGCGCACCCAATGGACATTTGGCGCATGAATTGTTGCACTGCGAGTACGCGAGCGCCCAACCCGAGACACCCACGCCCAGTTTTAGTGACATCGATCGGCAAGTGAAGCTCACCAACCATCGATAAACCCATAGGAAAAGCATGCAACGTAGTGATTTTGAATTGATGTCCCCGGCAGGGTCCTTAGAAGCCATGCACGCCGCTTTTCAAGGTGGTGCGGATGCGGTGTATTTTGGTGTGGGTGCCCTCAATATGCGTGCGCACTCCGCCAAAGCGTTTACGGCGGACGATCTGCCCCAATTGGCTCAACTTTGCGCCGAACACGGTGTGAAGAGTTATCTCACGGTCAATACCGTGATTTATGACGGAGACTTGGGGGCGTTGAATACGATCATGCACCAAGCCAAAGCCGCGGGCATTTCGGCCGTTATTGTGGCGGACGTCGCGGCGATGTTGGCCGCACGCTCGGTGGGTTTAGAAGTCCATCTCTCCACACAACTCAATATCGCTAACGTTGAAGCGCTACGCTTTTATGCGCAGTTTGCGGACGTGGCGGTGCTCGCCCGTGAATTGACGCTCGAGCAAGTCGCTCATATTCACCAGCAAGTGATTGAGGAGCCGATTTTAGGGCCCCGTGGGGAACCGATTCGCTTGGAAATGTTTTGCCATGGTGCACTTTGTATGGCCGTGAGTGGACGTTGCTACTTAAGTGAAGGCACGCGTGGTAAAAGTGCTAACCGCGGTGAATGTCTTCAGACGTGCCGACGCGAATACATCGTCAAAGACAAAGAGCGTGATATCGAATTAGCCGTGGACAATGGCTACATTTTCTCCCCTCAAGACCTCAAAACCATCGGATTTTTGGATCGTATGGTGGCTGCGGGTGCTCGCGTTTTCAAAATCGAAGGCCGAGCCCGTGGGCCAGAGTACGTGCGTACCGTGACCGAAGCCTACGATGAGGCCCTCAAGCGGATTGCTCAAGGGCATTGGGACGAAAACGCCAAGAGTGAATGGGATGAACGGTTAGCGAAAGTCTTTAACCGTGGGTTCTGGAATGGCTACTACCTAGGGGAGCCGGTTGCCCAATTAACCGACGGCTATGGCTCCAAAGCCACTGAAAAGAAGGTCTATTGTGCCATTACCTTGGACTACTACGCTAAGGCTGGTGTGGGGCACTTTAAGGTGCAAGCCGGGGAATTGCACGAAGGCGATAAGGTCTTGGTGACCGGTCCCACCACAGGGGCGGTGAGTTTCACGGTTGAAGGGATGCGTGTCAATGATCAACCAGGCACCGTAGCCAAAAAGGGCGATGAGGTGACGTTTGTCGTGCCAGAGAAAATTCGCACGAACGATAAACTCTACCGCGTCGTTCCCGCAGACCGTTAACGACCCATGGACACGAGGGCGCTCGATATGCTCAGCGATCCCGCTGAGGTGTTTTTGCAGTTTGAAGTGGCTCCGGATCCTCGGGATCAGGTTGCTGTGAGTGCGTGGCAGGCGCACTCACCTGCCGAGCAATACGCGCTCACCGAGACCATTGCCCGCGCCGCCCTCGCTATCTTAACGCCCATACTGGGGCTCTCCGTAGGACACCCTCAGATTGAGCGTGGTGGTTTCTACCACACGACCAATTTTTCGGTGCGTCTCGATGTGCACGATACGCCCGAGCGAGCCCAAGAGCTCGCGTACCTGCTCGCGGTGTGCCTACGCCAACACTCCTCACTCGTCGTCTCTCAGCATGAGGCAGTGGGACTGGAGCCTCGACGCATTGTCCGAGCACGCCTCAAACCCACGGTTAAGGAAGCGACGCTTTCCCAACGCTATCTCACGGAATTGTGGCCGTTGACCACCCCGAGTGGTGAGCGGCTCCTGCGTGGCTTCTCGCAAAAGGACGGTGTGCTGGTATTGGTCTTAGAACGGGTGAGTAGTTCCGGCGAGGAGTTGCGTCCCGTCATGGCATGGATCACGGCCAACGCGCTTAACTGGCGCGACGTATGGGGGTGGGCCCAATTGATTGTTCCTGAAGACATGCCCAGTGCGACGGAGGTGGTGCGTTCGGTGAACCTCACGCCTCGGGCACTTCAATCGCTCGTGGAGAAGGTGGATCACGAAGTCACGCGGGCGTACAACACGATACACTTAGCGACGGCAAAGCACAAAGAAGTTTCTAGAGTAGGCTAAGGGAGACTGCTATACTAGGAAGATCACGTTTTCTTCACGGTTAATTGGTATGTGGACGAATTTTTTGCTGGCGTATCGTCGTGGGCACTATGCCACGTTTGGTGGGCGCAGCACCCGAGCAGAGTTCTGGTCCTTTTTCTTGTTTTATTGGATTATCACCGGCCTTTTTGGTGCTCTGGGGATGATACTGATTGCTTGGGATTGGCCAGCCGCTGCCTTGGTTCTTGCCGCGGTGTACAGTATTTTCTCCTTAGCCTCCATTCTTCCGTACATGTGTTTAACGGTACGTCGTTTACGTGATGCGGGCTATTCTCCTTATTGGCTCCTAGCGATCGCCCTCTTACAAGTCCTCGTCAATGGGTTAGGGGAGTGGTTGCTCGACTATTCGGGTACCTTGGCACTGCTACTTTCCCTGGTCTCCCTTGGGTTAACCGTATTGCTTCTTGGGCTCTGTGCACAGCCCACGCGTTTTCAACAGGCAGGATAACCATGTGGAAAGCCTTTATCGGTGCATTTTCTCGAGACAATTATTTTAACTTTGCGGGGCGAAGCACGCGCTTTGAGTTTTGGTCCTTTTTGGGGCTCTTTGTACTGTGTTCGTGGCTACTGAATGTCACGTTGTTGGAGTTGATGCTCGTGAGCGATCATCCCCTTGTGACCCAGGTGACGTATGGGTTGCCGCTTCTTTGGTGGGTGCTCACGGTGATTCCCACGCTCGCCATTACCGTGCGTCGTGTTCGTGATGCCGGATTTTCCGCTTGGTGGGTGCTCGCGCTTTCCTTAGCGCAAGGACTGGTAGGCTACTGGTTGGATCGTGTTGACAACGTGATTGTTCTCTATGCGTTAGTCTTTGCCTCCTTTGCTATTCTTGTGATGTGGCTCTATTTGCTGTGTCGCAAGAGTGTTTCCGTCTCCTAACCGTTGGGATCAAACCCTAAGGACGTGCTTCGTATGTATCGATTACCCCCTAGTGACTTTACGCTCTCGGATATCGAGCGCTTTTGCGCGTTAATGCTTCGTCGTGGTTCAACGTTGGCAAGCCTACGACGTCACCAAGAGGACGATGAACGCGTCGTGCTGGGGGCTTGGGTATTGGGCTTAGGAAATTCGGGGGACACCCTAGAGGAGCAGGTATGTCTGGCGGAAGCGAGCCGATTTCTCCGTGACGAAGGCGCGTGGTTAGCAGAGCGTCCCGACGTATTGATGGAGCGTGCCGACGCGATCGGGTTGATGGAGCGTGTCACGGAAGCGGGACGGGGCATGTGGCGGGTTCGCCAACCGCATCCCAGTAATGTGAATCGATTGCGCCTCATTGATGAAATGGAGTCGGCTCAGGCCATTTTGATGGAAAGACGGCGACGGGTTCGGGAGACACTCCAAGCGCAAAATCGTGCGGTGAATGCGCCCCCGAGTTTGAAAGTCGATTCTGAAACCGACCAACGATTTATGACCTTAGCGCTTGAGGTGGCGCAACAAGCCCAAGCCCGAGGAGAGGTTCCCATTGGCGCCGTTTTGGTGCGCCATGGGGAGGTGCTCGCGCAAGCGGGCAATGCCACCCGAACAGAAGGCGATCCGACTGCCCACGCGGAAATGTTGGTGCTACGCCAAGGCGCTCAAGCACTGGGCAATTACCGTATGAACGACGCCACGCTTTATGTGACGCTTGAGCCGTGCCCCATGTGTGCGGGCGCCATTAAAGAGGCTCGCGTGGGACGCGTGGTGTTTGCGCTTCCTGACCCCAAGGCAGGGGCCATGGGCGGCGCGTTTGACTTATTTGGGATTGCGGGGATGAATCATCATCCTGAGGTGCATCAGGGCTGCTTAGCCGAGGCCTCTCAAGGCCTCTTGACGCGTTTTTTTGCTTCGCGTCGCCCTCCAAAACCCGTGGAGGATAACGAATGTTAAGGGAATCTCACCCCCATCCGAACGGACGTTTTTGGGGGACACTCATGGGGGTCGTCGCCCCGTCACGCCAATGGGTGCGTGACGATGGCGGGCTCGATGAGTCGCTTCATCAACGCGCCCGTGAAGCCCTCGATACACTGGGGTTTACGGTTCGGTACGCCAATAATGCATTTGATAACGATCGTCGCTACGCGGGAACCGTGGAGGCGCGGGTCGCTGGATTGGTGGGGATGCTTTCCCCCGAACAAGGACGCTCTCCCTCGCTAGTGATGGCGTTGCGTGGTGGGGCAGGGGCGGCTCAACTCTTACCGTATTTGCCGTGGACGACGTGGCAACGTCGCTACGAGGAGGGGGACTTCCCAGTCCTCATGGGCTTTTCGGACTTTACGGCACTCAATTTAGCCCTGCTTAGCCGTGGTATCGTCTCCTGGCAGGGGCCTACGTTACGCGATCTGATTAACCCGGATCCGCTCACACTGGAAGCGCTCGCGATGGCGTTAGGCAAAACACCGTGGAAAGTGACGTTTACGAATGAGTCGGTTAGCCCGACTTTGGCGCCCGCTTCGATGACCCTTGAGGGGCGACTCTGGGGGGGCAATTTGACCGTGCTCACGTCCTTGATGGGCACGCCGTATTTCCCGGACGCCAAGGCGCTCGCGGGAGGGATTCTCTTTATCGAAGACGTGGGGGAACCCGCTTACCGTATTGACCGGATGCTCACGCAGTTGGCACTCTCAGGGATTTTGGCAACACAACAAGCGGTGATTTTGGGGGATTTCCAAGGGGCGAACCGTGCCCAGACGTGGCCCGAGGACCTCACCTTGGAGAGCGTGATGAACGACTGGGTCCATCGGACGGGGGTACCTGTCATGCGTGGGCTCCCGTTTGGGCATATCCATGCAAAGACCGCCCTACCGGTAGGGGAATGGGTGCGGCTGACCTATCATGCCCCTCACGTGACGCTGGAGGCGTGCTACGCACACCTAAGAGAGGAGCAACGTGAACGATAATCCCATCAAACGCTTACTACGACTCATTTTCCGCCCCTCGGCTTCCCACATGTCGGGGCGAACGTTGGCCAAAATGATTTTAACGTCGCTCAAACTGCACCCAATTGCCCTTTTGGCGCAATTTGCGGGGATGACCAGTTTGGTCGCCGTCTTCTGGCACAGTGACGTGAGCCGAGTGTTTTTGCTAATTTGGTATAGCTTTGGCTTAGTGCAGACGTATTTGTCGTTACGTTATGTGCGCTACTTTTGGCTCGACCGGGATCGGGTACTGCGGATTCGACTCTGGATCCGCCGTTGGACCGCCTTGGCGGTGGCTGCAGGGATTATTTGGGGGGTGGCGGGGCCTGCGTTGATGTTGCCCCTCTCGGGGATCTCTCAAGTGGTGACGGTTGCTGTCGTGGTCTCGGTGACGTTTGCAAGTTGGCCGGTGTATTCCTGCTGGCTTCCCTCGCTCACAGCCTTTACGATTTTGGCCCTCTTACCCATGATGTTTGCCTTGGCGTTTCAGTTTGGGTTGAGTACCACGCTTGTTTCGGCGGTGATGGTGGTGGCTTGTGCCTTCATTTTGTATTCGGGGCGAAAACTCAACGAAATGGTGCACGCCTCGATTATGAATGACGACAAAAATCGTCGTCTCGTTGAGCGCCTCAAAGCCGAAGTAACCCAAAGTGAAAAAGCACGTCGTGTGGCGGAATTCCAGAGCGATCGACGCTCCCGATTTTTTGCTGCGGCCAATCACGATATTCGCCAACCCTTGCAGGCGATGGGGATTTATCTTGACCTGTTACGGCGTCGCTCGACGCCCGCGATGCTCCCCGTGGTGGAGCAACTGGTGCACACCAGTGAATCCATTTCCACGCTGGTCGAACAGGTCTTGACCGTGACACGGATGGAGTTCGGACGCCTTGATTTGCATCCTGAGCCCGTCAGCTTGACCGAATTTTTAGAGGAATTGGCCCAAGAATGTCGTCCCATTGCGGATAAGCAAGGGTTACGCGTTCGGGTCGTCTCCGTCGAGTGTTCGCTCTTTACGGACCGCTTGATGCTCAAGCGTGCCCTTAAGAACCTCTTGAGTAATGCCATCAACTATTCGCGCCCTGATGCGCCCAACCCCGAAGTGGTGATTGCGGCACGCCGTTTAGGGAGCGGGGCGGTGACGATCGGTGTCTATGACTGTGGCCCCGGGTTAAGCCCGGAGGATCGTAAGCGGATTTTTGAAACGTTTTATCGAGGGAGTGCAGGTAAAGAGAGCGCCAGTACAGGCTTTGGGTTAGGACTCTCGATTGTGAAAGGGATTGCCTTACAGTTGGGGGCGCAGTTAAGCGTGGATTCGCATTTAGGGCGCGGGAGTGTGTTTCGCATGACCTTCCGTCCCGATGCGACGAGCGAAGAAGTGAAACCTAAACGCGTGACGCTCACCCAAAATGAGATGCCACAGTGGTCAGGTCGCGTGCTGCTGCTCGAAGATAACGTGATGGTGGCGCAAGCCGTGGCAGAGATGCTACGCAGTTGGGGAGCCACGGTCAGCGTTTTTCATCGTATTGACGAGGAGTTTGAAGCGGCGATGGCGAGCGAACTCGCGGATGCGGAACTCTTTATCACGGACTTTAACTTAGGCGAAGACCAACCCGATGGGCTGGAAACGTGGTGCCGTGTGAGTGCGAAGGCTAAGGCAATGGGGCGTCCCTTGGAAGGCATTTTGCTGACGGCCGTTTCAGAAGATTTGATCGAAACCCGTTGGCGTGAGTTGACGCTCTCCGGAGCTGCCAATAGCGCCGTGTTTCCCACGGTTTTACAAAAGCCGATTGATGAGATGGGACTGCTTGCCGCACTCAACAGTGCCCAACAAACGGCGTCCGCCACGGGTGAAAACCGCACACACGGTTAAGGCTCACTCTTGAGAGTTCGCCCTAAGACGCCTACAATGAGCGCAAAGGATTCGAACACGCTTCAGACGACGGGGGGTATCCCCAGCGCTCCGTAGCGCTCCCCACGTTCTGAGCCGTGACGATATGGAGGTTCATACTGTGAAATATTTGATCGTCGACGATCATGCCCTGGTGACATCCGCGGTCTCGATGTTACTGGAAGATAAAGATCCGCAGGCCGAGATCTATAAAGCGGGTAATGCCCCCGATGCCTTAGCCTTAGTGCAAACCCATGGCGAGGACGCGGATTTGTTGATTCTGGACTTGGGCCTCCCGGGCGTCAAAGGGACAGAATTGATGGAAAAAATCGTGGAGATGCAGCCTACCCTGAAGATTCTGGTTCTCTCGGGGTCAACGGATCGCCACAGTATTATGCGTGTGTTGCAATTAGGGGCCGCGGGTTTTGTTCCCAAGAGTTTTGACTCCGATATGTTGACGACCGCCATCGACTTTGTGTTGAATGGGGGCGTATTTATTCCGACGAAACTCTTAAGTGAAGGGCAACGCGAAGGGCTCTTCATGGAGACGACGCAAAACATCAAACCCGCTACTCCCGAAGTGCATTTAACGGAACGCCAAAAAGACGTGCTGATGCAATTAGCCAAAGGGACCCCGATTAAGCGGATCTGTTTGGATTTGAACTTATCGGAAGGAACGGTGAAAACCCATGTGCAGGCGATTTATCGTGCACTGGGGGCCTCGAACCGTACCGAGGCGCTCTTAGCAGCACGCCGTGCGGGCTTTAAACTCGATATTCCCTAATCGGCACCCAATCCCAAGAAACGAAAACACCCAGTTAAACCGAGTGCGTTTGACTGGGTGTTGTGCTTTTGGGGGCGTTGCCCGAAATGAGCAACGTCCCGTTCTCGGAGTGATACGCTTAGGGAAGCAGTAATTCGCGAATCACATCTTGACTCGAGTAAATGGCTTCCTCGGGTTTACGCGTGATACGGTCATAGGTCCCGTCCGACTTCAGGAGCCAAGCGTTAACGTTATCGGCTAACTGCGGTTCCAGAATGTCGTGCAGGATACGTTCACGTAACGCTTCACTGTTGATGGGCGTGACGGTTTCGATACGACCATTGAGGTTACGCGGCATCATGTCAGCGCTCCCCATGTACATCTTCATATCGCCATTATTGGCAAAGCAGTACACACGGGCATGCTCGAGGTAGCGACCGACGATGGAGCGTACCGAGATGTTCTCGGATACCCCTGCAATCCCTGGGCGCAAGCAGCAAATCCCACGGATGACACAATCCACTTTCACCCCCGCCTGGCTCGCACGGTAGAGCGCACGGATGACCTTCGGGTCGACGAGTTGGTTCAACTTAAAGAGAATGTAGCCATTACCATGGGCCTTGTGGCTTTCAATTTCTGCGTCAATCGCCTTAATCATGTTGTCGCGCATATTGACGGGCGAGACCCAGAGACTGCGGTAATGATCCACCACACCGCAACCCGTGATCACGTTGAAGAGTTCTTGCACGTCATCACAAATCGCCTTATTGCTCGTAAAGAGCCCTAAGTCGGTATAGATCTTCGCCGAGCCGGCGTTGTAGTTCCCGGTACCAATGTGGACAAAGCGCTCGAGACTCTTTTCACCACGGCGGATCACGAGCGCCAATTTGGCGTGGATCTTGAGGTTCGGGAACCCGTAGACCACATTCACCCCCGCGGCTTCTAAGTTTTCGGCCCAGTTAATGTTACGTTCTTCGTCAAAACGCGCCTTCAGTTCCACGACGGCCGTGACTTGCTTGCCACGACGACGCGCATCCAGTAGGGCTTGGACGATGGGCGAATTGGAGCCACACCGATAAAGCGTCTGCTTAATGGCAACGACGTTCGGATCACGGGCAGCACGCTGTAAGAATTCCACCACGCCATCAAAGGATTCATAGGGATGGTAGAGCAGTAAGTCCTCTTTCAATAACGTTTCAAAGAGGTTTCCATCGGGCTGGAAGGGAACGGGCAAACGAGCGGGTGCGGGCGGATACTTCAAATCCGGGCGTTCAAGTCCTGAGACCTGAATAAAGTCGCTCATACTGAAGGGCAACTTCGTCCGCATAATCTGCGTTTGCGTCACATTGAGATTCTTAATCAAGAATTCCTGCAAGCGACGGCTCATGCCGTATTCGATTTGTAAACGAACGACGGAGCCAAAACGGCGCTGTTCGACATAGTCGCGAACGGCGGCCAGCAAGTCGTCGGCTTCGTCTTCTTCGATTTCCCCGTCGGTGTTACGAATAATGCGGAAAAGCCCCGAGGATTTAATCGCATAGCCCGGGAAGAGACGATCCAAGCGAGCGGCAATCAAATCTTCTAAGCACAAAATACGTTCCCCATCGGGATGCGTATGTAAAACGGGGTTATTGCCTTGACGATCGAAGTACAAAAAGCGCGGGAGGTTATTCGGGCACTTGAGTCGCGCAAAACGCGTCAAACCGGTGACCGACTGGTGTGTCCCTAAGAGCTCAATCACAAAGTTAATACTCGTGTTGGAAATGAGCGGGAAGGGGTGACCTGCGTCCACGGATTGAGGCGTCAACGTAGGAAACACTTCGTGTTCGAAAAAGTCATCCGCAAGGGTTTTTTCTTTGGCAGTCAACTCACTGTAAGTCACAAAGCGGATACCTGCGTCTTTGAGCGCGGGCACGAGCGACTCATGCCAGAGTGCTTCGGCCTCATCGAGCATGGCTTGGGTAATGTCGCGAATCTGTTTTAAGAGTTGGGCAGCGGTCAGTCCGTCGGCTGCCGTCGACATGATGCCACGGCGTGCCTGCTGTTGCAGGTTCTTAACGCGCACCATGTAGAACTCATCCAGATTATTGAAGAAAATGGAGAAAAACTTGAGGCGTTCCAGAAGAGGTACAGAGGGGTCCGCAGCCGTTTCCATCACCTTCTTATCAAAGGCGAGCCAACTAATTTCTCGGTTGGTATAGAGTTGCGGCTCTGTCAAGTCAACTTCTTTTACTTGGCTGGTCGAGGCACTTGTCTGTGACATGGCAGAACTCCTTAATGAAGAAATTGTGTGTACTTCCATTGTAGGCTTTTTGGAGGCGTGCGAGGCGCTCTAATCTCAAGCCTTTCCACCAAATCCCCTGATTTCGGGTTAGGATTTTCCCTAGTAAGCCCACGGTAAAGGGAGCGAAGGTTGCCCGTAAAACTCCTCTGCGAAAAGCGTTTGTGCTCACAGCTCGTCACCTTTTTCACGCTACCCCCACTCGCCTTCGGTATTTCGAGTGTGCGAGAATGAACCCATTGTCCTTGGTGAAAACACCAAGAGTTCGCTTTTGTTTACGCGTGTTTGGGGATTGGGGCACTATGCACAATACGACGACTTCGGTTACACGGTTTGGATTCACGTTACTGGTGAGCGCACTATTGGGGGCAGGCATGCTGTCGACGGCAAGTGTCTGGGCTGCCACCGAGGGGGCTAAAACGGCCGATGTGGAAGAGGTTCCCGATGTAGTGGACCCCGTTGAAGCTGCGAAAGCACTTGCGGCGGGTGTGCCGCCAAGCGACGCCCTTCCGAAAGCCGATACGCCAACAAGCCGTCAAGTGGCCAGTAACACCACGATGAGTAGCCCAACGGCGACGAACAACGCCAAGAGTGCGGATAACCAAGACGACCCGATCGCGGCCATTGCCCGTGAAGCCGAAAAGGAAACGCCTCAATCGGAGGAGAACGCTACGCAAGCGCCTCAAAACGAGGTCACGAAACGAGGGACCGCCAATACCCAGTCCCCAGAAGGGGGTGCCCCCACGAGTGCTTCCCCGAAAGCAAGCCCAACCGCCGACGCTTCGAGTAAACCCCGTCAGCCAGAAAGTGCGGCAGTGGCTGAAGTGGGGCCTTTAGCGATTCCCGTGGACGCGTCAGGGCGTCGCGTTGAAGTCGACGAAAGTCATCCGACGCAAGCCGTGAAAGACGCCGGCGAATGGACCGATGAGGTGAAAGCGAAAATTGCGCCGAAAACGGTGCCCAACATTGAAGGCGTCCCCGCGTTCTTAGGCATTACGCCCTATGTCACCACGAAGCAAGAGATCGAGACACGCTTTCAGGGTAAGACCCATTGGTATGAGAGTGCCCCGTTTGGACCAGGTCATACGATCACGGGTGAGGATTTTGGCTTGGGGGTTAACTACCTCTTGATTCGCTACACGGCCGATAACCTTGTTTCGGATATGTATTTGCAGATCCCTAAGGATAAAGAGGCAAGCGCTCGTGCCGAAATTCAAAAGCGCGTGAAAGAAATGGACCCTCAAGGCTTGTGGGTGAAGTCGGGGGAAGGCAGCGCTTGGCGTAATCCGGTGGCCGAATTGGAACTCTCGCCCGACCCCGATGGTACGCTCACGCTGCTCTACGGCGCTGTCGCTCGTCAACCTTGGGAGACGCGTCGTTGGTTGGATGCCGATCCTGAAAACCGTTATCCGCGCTTTTCTGGGCTCTTAATTGGGCACACCAGTGTTGACGAATTGGTTTTGGCCATGAGATCCCGTGAAGGGTGTCACCTCGGGAAACCGAGTGTCTTCCCCAATGGGGGCTTTGTGATTACTCTCGAAGGGAATTGTTTCGGTTTACCGCAGGAAAAAGAGTCGGATGCGTGGTTTGATGCGGACTCGCATCGCTTAACCCGCCTGATTATCAAAACGCAAGCCAATGCGGAAGCGCTCGAACCGGTGGAAGCGGCGTTGGCACGACGCTATGTGGCCACAGGCACGCCTGGGGAATTCCGTACCGCAGAGGCGCCCGCTCGCAACATCTGGATGCCTCGTGTGAGCGTGTCGCCGAGTGAAGGGCGACTCGAATTTGATGTGCCCATTGATGGGTTAACGAGTGCTGCGACCGCGTGGGAGGCGCTCGTGAAAGCCGATGCGGCGAGACGGGCGGAAGCCAAACGTATCGATAAACTCTTTGAGTAGCTAGGTTAACGTGAGGAAGTGTCGTGCTGTCTTCGCACGACGCAAAGTACTACAGTTGAAAAGTAAGGGGTGGCTTGGCGGCCACCCCTTAACACGTTGATGCCAGGCGCATTAACGGAGGATGTTAATCGTTTCCCCCTTACGTGTCCGTTCCGCTTCGGCACGCATTTGTTCCAATTCCAACTGGACGCGTTCGCGAGCGGTGCGAGTACGTTCAATTTCTTCTTCGCTTAAGCGGTTGAGCTTTTGCTTTGAGAGCTTCAATTCAAGCTCTTTGACTTCTTGCTCCAGATCACGCTGACGGTCCGCATAGCTTTCGAGTTTGTCTTCACGCTCCTGTTGGCGACGAATCTTCGCGATATCGCGCTGATCCATCGCGTAGCTACTTTCTTGTAAGCGTTCGAGCTGGCGGCCTTGCATTTGCTGGTAGGCGCGTTCACGACGCTCTTGCGGGCTGGTGGTACACCCAGCCATGAGCGCAACGGCCGTGAGGGTGATTGCCAGTAGTGTCCCTTTTTTCATTGAGGCGTTACTCCTTAGGGTAGGTATTCGAAACGATCCGAGACAACTCGAGTGTGGGTACTCGTCGCTCTCGGGCTACTCAGGGATCGGTGTAGAAACGGTATGAACCCGTTTTAGCGATAGGACCAGTGAGGACCATACGAATCGTCCTGTTCATCCCGGTGACCATTATGGCGTTGCGGTTGATGACGCAACTTCATGGCATCACGATGGTCTTTATCCTGAATGTGCTCGGCATGACGCATTTCTCTGACTTGTTGTCCATGGTTGTGATGATCATGAGGAACGACAATGCATCCTGACAATAAAACACTAGCCATGAGAGTCACGGCGAGCAAAGTCCCTTTTTGCATTCTCTTGGTACTCCTTACTTGGTGTTGACGCATCCACCCGGGTTATTCGGTTGGATACGGCTTTGGCCATTTTGAGGCGCCACTAAGCGGGCGGGGCCAAAACGGTATTCACACACCTGACCGACCTGAGCAGATTGGTAAAGACGCCCGTCTTTACCGCGGAAGGTGAGCTGTACCCCATCAACAAATTCGTTCGCAGTACGGTCCCCAACGACACCGCCAGCTAAGTTCCCTAAGGCACCGCCAGCTAAACCGCCCATGATGCGCGAGGCACCCGTGTGGTGGCCATGGTTACCGATGGCTGCCCCTGCAATGGCACCCAAAATCATCCCCGCCATCTGTGCACGATCGCGGTCACCCGAAACGGGGACAGCCACTTGTGCGGGTTCAATGTCGATGATTTCAACCATTTCGACAGCCTGGAGGCGGTTAACGGTGTTGGCCGAATAGACGTCGGCGCGGTAGCGATTACCGTCTTCCATGGCGCAACCCGTCATGGTAGCCACCATCGCTAAAACCGTAGTAAATAATAGGGTCTTCTTGAACATTCTTGTCTTCGCTATCTAAGAGTGATGTTGTGTGAGTGTCAAGGTGTCATGACAGACAAAAGCCTTGGCACGCGTTTGCTTTACGATAGCACTTTGGTGAAATGCTGTGGGGGAAAAAGCGTAAACGGAAGCAACGAAATTTATGCATGGGTATCTGGGTTGGTATGCCCCGTTTTTGTCGGAAAATTCGGTGTGTTCAAGAACGAAAGAGCCACCCTATGCACAAGGCATAGCGTGGCTCCGAGGGGGAAGGGTAGGGTTCGAGGAAACGACTTAGTTTTCCGTTGTGAAGGCGACGATCGAGTGGCGCGCGGCCCACGTCCAGGGACTCGAGAGCCAATCGTTGAGTTTGGAGCGATCTTCGACGCTTAATTTGCTCATTTCGACCGCTTTATCGATCACCTTCGTAAAGTTAATCATTTCGTGGCAAGCCACATCCAAGCGTTCAAAGAGGCGACGCGTTTCGTCAATACCGAAACTCGTGATCGCGAGGCAGTCCGTCACGATTGCCCCTTCGGCTTTCAATCCTTCGACGGCGGAGAGAAGCGAGAGCCCGGTGGAGATATGGTCTTCGATCAACAGAACGCGCTTACCTTCGACGCTCGTGCCTTCGACACGGCTCTTATTGCCATACGTTTTTGCGGCGTTACGTACAAAGATGCTCGGCTTATTTAAGCGGTAGGCCAAGGCTGCCGCATGCGAGACCCCGGCACCTTCAACGCCTGCAACGAGGTCAAATTCGATCCCTAATTCGGTGACCTTGGTCGCCATGGTTTCGAGCACATCGCGCCAGGCTTCAGGGTGCGCCGTGATCGTACGGTTGTCAACGTAGATCGGGGTAATGAGCCCAGACTTTAAGCGCATCGGGCGGTCGGTCAAAAACGACACGGCACCAATGTTGATTAAATGTTCAGCAAGAATGTTTTCAGCAAGTTTAGATTTGTACATCGCAAGTCTCTCGTGGGCAAAATTATTGGATACCAATGGCGCGGCGGCCGTTCACCGTAGCAATCTGAACGAGTTCGTCAAAGTAGTCAAAACGGCAACCCGTGGCGAGCGTGGTCAATTCGTGCCACATGTCGCCAGCGTTCCAAGGCACCATGGCGTCACTGACGTTGTCGGTACCCAACGCAACCGTGATCCCAGCCGGAACCATTTCGTCGACCGGCGTCAAGGAGTTGTGCATCGGCCCAATCATTTCCGAACGCGGCGTGTCAATCCAAGCCGTCGGGCAGGCGATCATCATCACATCGGCTTGCTTCATCAATGCGTAGAGGCGTTGACGATAGGCACGCGAGTGGGCAGCAATCGAAATCCCGTGAATGGCCACCACACGACCCTGCATGCCGTGTTCGATCGTCTTTTCACAGAGCTGTTCGGTTTCGTATTCGAGACTTTCGTTGAACTGGTCCACGTGAACGTGCACCATCTTGCCCAATTCTTTGGCCGTACCCAAAATAATGTCAAAGGCTTCGTCACCTTTGCCGTAGTCGCGTTCGTCACGCTTCGGGAGCGCTCCGATGATGTCCACCATCTGGGCACCGATATCAAACCACTTACGGGCTTCCGGATGAATCACCCCTTTCAAGGTTTGATTGGCAAACTTCACCGTTAACTGATCTTGATAATGCTCGCGAGCGCGAATGCCGGCCTTGATCGCTCGGTCTTCGGATTGCGGGTCAATGTCAACGAATGTCGCGAGAGCAGTCACGCCTTGCGCAATCTGGTTTTCGAAAAAGAGCGAGAAACGGCGGTAGAAGTCTTCTTCGGTGGAATTACGCTTCAAGCTATCTAAAGCGTCCCATTTTTGCTGCAAGGTGCAGGTGCGACGCATTTCGAGCACATCAGGGGAGAGCGTGTAGGCACGATCAGCATGGGCATGGGTGTTGACCCAACCACCTGCGGCTTTAATAGCAGGTTCGATGATGTCGCGAATCGTGAGGGGATGGGTAGGTTGTGACATGTGAGCAACTCCTTCACAATAACAGAATTTAAAAGGTTTCTAAATCAATAAAAAACAATGAGTCTAAGAGTCACAAAAATGTGACTTGACGAAGGGCGAGGGGAGTGAGCACCGAGGTGAGACTCAACCCGTCTGCCCGTCTTGGAATTCATTGTTTGTTGTCAGAACGTCCCCCGTTCTTTACACGGAGTTCGTCCTAACAACAACCTCCCAAAGGCTGCAGTCGTTAGGAATTGCCGAGAATGGGCGTGACGCAAGGCGTCCTTAGCATTCGCTAGGCTAAATTGACAAAATTCTAGGTATATTGTCGACAATTGGCAAGTCGAGAAACATTTTGTTTCATTTATAGTGCCCACCTTGTCGACTTTTATCCATTTTAAGTCGCCATTTGTGCCGAGGTCTGGCAAATCGCTGAGCTAAGTGTTAAAGTTTTTGAACCGAGTCTTGTGCTCCATCAGCACGACAAAAACCATTCTAAGGAGAATTCGATGACAGAAAAACTCGATCCGATTGCGCTCAGACGTGCCTTGCATGAAATGCCCGAATTGGCGTTTCAGGAAGAAAAGACCGCACAGTTTGTGGCCGATAAGTTGCAGGCGTTGGGCTACGAAGTCACCCGCCATATCGGTGATACGACCGGCGTCATGGGGGTCATTCATGGCGCGGAGCCTGGTCCCGTGTTGATGTTGCGCGCGGATATGGATGCTCTGCCGTTTGAAATCGACGGTAAGGCCTGTGCGATTCATGCCTGCGGTCACGATGCGCATACGGCAATGGTGTTGGCGGCAGCGAGCGAATTAAAAGACCTCGTAAAGCGTGGCACGTTGAAAGTGCTCTTCCAACCGGCAGAAGAAACGATTGAAGGGGCGCTGGCGATGATCAAGGCGGGTGTGATTGATGATGTGGACATGATTGTCGGAGCACACATCCGTCCGATCCAGGACTTGGAACCCGGTACGTGCTGTGCTGCGGTGAACCATACCGCCAGTACGACGGTGTCGGTTGTGGTGCGTGGGCGTTCCGCGCACGCGGCGCGTCCGCACTTAGGGATCAATACGATTGATGTGGGGGCGCAGATTGTGCAAGCCGTTCAGGCGATTTGGCTCAATCCGGTGGCGAGCTGGAGTGCCAAAGCGACGCAGTTCCATGCCGACCAAGGCGCAACCAATTCGATCCCCGAAGAAGCGCGCATCACCTTTGACGTGCGTGCTGGCACGAACGATTTGATGAAAGAATTGCTCGCAAAGATGGCCGATGCGATTACGTACACCGCCAAAGCCGCTGGTGCCGAAGCGACCATCAAGTATGGTACCCAGTGCCCAGCCGCGGACTACGATGAAGCGCTCACGGAAGAAATTGCAGACGTGATTCGCACTGTGGTTGGACCCGATAAACTCGCTCGCCCGTGCGGGGGTGGTGGGGAAGATTTCCATCATTATCGCTTGAGCCGTCCAGGGTTGCCCGCTGCGTACTTTGGTGTAGGGGTAGGGGCGACACCGGGGTTACATGCCGCCACGATGAATTTCGATGAACAGTATTTGCCCATGGGTACGGCTGTCTTCGTTGAATGGGTGAAACGTCATTTGGCGTAAGACCACTGTCTCAACGCGAGGGGCACGGAAGTGCCTCCTCGGGGTAACTCAAAACGAAAACGCCCAGCACACTTATTTGATGGTGTTCGCTGGGCGTTTCTTCTATGGGTGCCAGAATTGCGTTAGCGGTTCTTACGATGATCCAGTCCCAATTCGGCAATGATCGTCGCCGAAATTTCTTCAATCGACTTCGTGGTGGAATTGAGCCAACGAATGCCTTCGCGGACCATTAAGCTTTCGGCATCTTCAATTTCTTTACGGCAGTTTTCGATGCTCGCATAGCGACTGTTCGGACGACGTTCATTACGAATTTCCGAGAGACGTTCCGGACGAATCGAGAGACCAAAGAGTTTGTCGCGAAGCGGAATGAGGGCTTCGGGTAAGCTGCCACGATCAAAGTCTTCCGGAATCAACGGATAGTTCGCGACCTTGAGGCCAAACTGCATGGCTAAAAAGAGGGAGGTCGGCGTTTTACCGGAGCGCGACACCCCAACCAAAATCACATCCGCCTCATCAAGCCCGCGATTGGTTTGACCGTCGTCGTGCTGCAACGTGTAGTCGATGGCAGCAATACGGCGGTTATATTTCACATCGTCGCGAATGCGGTGGCTTTGCCCAATCGAATGGGCACTCTTCATGCCCAACTCGGTTTCTAAGGGACCGACGAACTTGCGGAACAAGTCGATAATGTGCCCCGAGACGGCCTCATTGAAGGTGCGCATGATCTCAGGATCCACAAACGTCGTAAAGATAATGGGACGTAACCCATCCGCAGCCCCTTTGGCATTAATCTGGCGGACCACTTCTAAGGCTTTTTCCACCGTATCGGTAAAGGGAAGACGCGTTTGGTTGTAACTCAGATTGGGGAACTGAGTCATGATGGAGTGAGCCAGCGTTTCCGCTGTAATGGCGGTGCCATCACTCACAATGAAAATCTGACGAACGGGCTCTGTTTTAGTTTCGGTCATCTTGAAGGGGCTCACACAATAGTAAATGAGGCGATTTTATCGAAAATTCTCTCATTTAAGGAGGCATAGACACGACGAATGTCGAGAGCAAACAACTATTTTTGCAAGATTAGCTTTGTTCTGCTGGAAAATAGTCCTAAGTATTTTCCCTAAGTAGTGTGCTGTCTATCCCTTGTTTACGTGAGGGGGAAAAAAGAAAAAGCGGTCTCAGACAAGTCCCCTGAGGAGTGGGTGAGCAGAGGAGAACGTGCTCTTGAATCGAAGGGAAGTCATTGAAAGACGGGGAAAAGCCTTGATTTTGTGTTGGCCTTTATGGATGACTGCCATCACGCCTGAAGGCGTTTGTGACGCAGCCATCTTCCCCTCAAAAAACGAAAAAAACTGAAACGTAACCAATTGCATCCCAAAAAAGCCTGATCCGTCTTCATGAAAATTCGCTCAATAACGGGTACAATCGGGGCAACTTGTTTCACTGCCCCAGTTGGGCTTAAGAGGACATACACATGATACAGGGTCGTTACGTTTTCCCGTTTAGTCAACTTCGCATGAGCGATGTGGATCGCGTTGGCGGTAAGAACGCTTCTTTGGGCGAATTACTGAGCCAATTGACGTCTGCGGGTATTCGTGTACCAGATGGTTTTGCTACCACCGCCGAAGCCTTCCGTCTTTTCATTAAGGAAGGTGGTCTTGAAGAACGTATTGCTCAGCGCTTACAGACGTTGGACGTCGATGACGTGAAGGCCTTGGCTGAAGCGGGCGCGGAAATCCGTGGTTGGATCGAAGCCGCTCCGTTCCCTCAGCAGTTAGAAAAAGAAATCCGTGATTTCTATGAATGGTTAAAGGACGGTCAGTCGGAAATCTCCGTGGCCGTGCGTTCCTCGGCGACGGCGGAAGACTTGCCGGACGCCTCCTTTGCTGGCCAGCAAGAAACGGTCTTGAACGTTGTGGGTATCGATGCGGTGCTCCATCGCATGAAGGAAGTGTTTGCGTCGCTTTATAACGACCGTGCGATTTCCTATCGTGTCCACAAAGGGTTCACCCATACCGAAGTGGCTCTCTCGGCTGGTGTGCAACGTATGTGCCGCTCCGACAAGGGCGCTGCTGGCGTGATGTTTACCCTCGATACGGAATCGGGCTTTGATCAGGTCGTTTTCATTACCGCGAGCTACGGCTTGGGTGAAACGGTCGTTCAGGGGGCTGTGAATCCGGACGAATTCTATGTGCATAAGCCCATTTTGGATCAGGGCAAGTACCCGATCATCCGCAAGACCTTGGGTAGCAAGTTAATCAAGATGGAATTCGAACCCGATAGCACGACGGGTCGTACGGTTCGTACCTTGGATGTGGCGCCCGAAGATCGTCGTCGTTTCTCGATTACCGATGAAGACGTGATCGAATTGGCCAAGTTTGCTCGCATTATTGAAAAGCACTACGGCCGTCCGATGGACATCGAATGGGGTAAGGACGGGATTGATGGCAAGATCTACATCTTGCAAGCGCGTCCAGAAACCGTTAAGAGCCAGCAAAAGGGTGTCGACGTTCAGTTGCGTTACGCCTTAAAGAGCAAGGGTCGTTTGCTTTGCCAGGGCCGTGCGATTGGTCAGAAGATTGGTCAGGGCCCCGTGCGTATTGTGGAAAGCGCCTCCGAAATGGATCGTGTGCAACCGGGCGACGTGTTAGTGACCGACATGACGGACCCCAACTGGGAACCCGTGATGAAGAAGGCCTCCGCCATTGTCACGAATCGTGGTGGTCGTACCTGCCACGCTGCCATTATTGCACGTGAATTAGGGATTCCCGCCGTGGTGGGCTGCGGCGACGCGACCGAACGCTTAGTCGAAAACGACTTAGTGACGGTGTCCTGCGCCGAAGGCGATACGGGTAACATCTACGAAGGTCTCCAAGACGTGGCCGTTGAAGAAGTTCAACGCGGTGCGTTGCCGGAAGTCCCGGTCAAGATCATGATGAACGTGGGTAACCCCCAGTTGGCCTTTGAATTCCAGAGCATCCCGAATAAGGGGGTGGGTCTGGCTCGCTTAGAGTTCATCATCAACAATAACATCGGTATCCACCCGAAGGTCGTGTTGGATTACCCGAATGTGCCGGGCGAATTGCGTGACGCTGCCGAACGTTTGTCGGCGGGTTATGCCAACCCGAAGGAATTCTTCGAACGTAAGATCGCTGAAGGCGTGGCCACGATTGCGGCAGCCTTCTATCCGAAGAAGGTCATCGTTCGCTTGTCGGACTTCAAGAGCAACGAATACCGTAAGTTGATCGGTGGGGCTCAGTACGAACCGGATGAAGAAAATCCGATGTTGGGCTTCCGTGGCGCTTCGCGCTACATTGCCAACCAGTTTGCGGAATGCTTCGCGATGGAATGCCGTGCGATGAAGTTTGTCCGTGACGAAATGGGCTTAACGAACGTCGAATTGATGCTCCCCTTCGTGCGTACGATTAACGAAGCGCAGCGCGTGACCGAAATCATGGCCAGCCATGGTTTGAAGCGTGGCGAAAATGGCTTACGCCTCATCATGATGTGCGAAATCCCCTCGAACGCCGTGTTAGCGGATCAGTTCTTGCAGTATTTCGACGGCTTCTCGATCGGTTCGAACGACATGACGCAGTTGGCCTTAGGGCTTGACCGCGACTCGGGCTTAGTGGCTGCGAGCTTTGATGAACGTAACGACGCGGTGAAGGCGCTCTTAGCGATGGCCATTAAGGCTTGCCGTGCTCAGGGTAAGTACGTGGGTATTTGCGGTCAGGGTCCGTCTGACCATGCCGACTTTGCTCAGTGGTTGATGGATCAAGGTATTGAGTCCATCTCGCTTAACCCGGATACGGTGGTCGATACGTGGCGTCGTTTGGCGAAGTAACCCCCTAAAGGATCGCCTAAGGGGAGCCTCTCCGAGAGCGTCTCCCCAGCCAAAGAAAGCACTACGCAGAAAACTGTGTGGTGCTTTTTTCCTATGGGTTAACGCTTAGTGGAATGTCCTTAGAGCGATTGCGTCAACGCCCCTATCCGGTGACTTTCTTGGGAGAAGTCCAGAGGGATCATTGACGCGCCCCCAAGACTTCCCTAGGATTAGTAGTACACCGTCGACGCGGAAGTAAAAACGGATGATGCCTTAAGAGAGAGCCTCAGTAGGTGGAAGTGAGGTAAGAAACACACCGTTATAATGGGCCGCTGAGGGCGTAGGGAAAAGTCCTTCTCCAGGACCGAGTATTCTGCGACGTTGAGAACCCACGTGAGTGGTTCAGGGTATGATGGTACCCGTTAAAAAGTGCATAAGCGCCATTGTGGCACTTATGAAGGTAAGGTGGCACCGCGGGCAGTACGCTCGTCCTTACCTCTTTGAGCCCCCTATAGGGCTATCGAGAGGTTACCTTACCGTTTCGGTTTAGGCGCGTGGCCTAAGTCAATAAGCACTCCTCGATAGCACTGGGCTAACGATGGAGTTTTTTTATTGCCTAAGGAAACGTTTATGCCACTTTATCCGAGTCTCGAGACCTTAAAAACGCTCGCGCAGAATCCAGAGATTCGTCGCGTGCCCGTCTGTGGTGAAATGCTCGCCGATGCGCTTACCCCGATTGAAGCGGTCAATTTGTTGCGCGAAGCCTCTGAGCATGTCTTTTTACTCGAATCCCTCGAAGATAAAACGCACTGGGGTCGTTACAGCTTTCTGGGTTTCCGTCCACGGCTTTGTGTGACGGCCCAAGCGGGTGAGCTGTTTGTGAATGGCGAGCACGTGGACGCCCCCGTGCATGAGTATTTGCGCGAACTCTTGAGAACGCACCGCTCGGCCCGTGTAGAAGGGCTACCGCCCTTGACCGGTGGCCTCGTTGGGTACTTCTCTTTTGAATACTTTGGCTATACGGAGTCCCGGCTTCAGTTCAACTACGACGACACGAACGACTTCAAAGACCTCGATTTGATGCTCTTTGATCGCATCATTGCGTTTGATCATTTAAAGCAAAAGATTCTGTTGATTGTCAATGTGACCACGGACGATCTGGACGCGAATTACATCCACGCCCAGATGGCCATCGAGGAGATGAAAACGCTCCTGAATACCTCGCACCGTGCCCCGTCGCCCACGGGTCGACTCACGGGCGAGATGACGCCCTTATTTAGTCAATCGGCGTTTTGTCAGAGGGTCGAACGGGCAAAACACTACATTACCGAAGGCGATATTTTCCAAATCGTCTTATCGAACCGGTTTTCGGGACCCTTCGAAGGGAGTCTCTTTAATACCTATCGGTTGTTACGCACGATTAACCCGTCGCCGTACCTCTTTTACTTTTCGGGGACGGACGTGGAGGTGGCGGGGGCCTCGCCCGAAACCCTCGTCAAACTTACCGATGGGGTCCTTCACACCTTCCCCTTAGCCGGCACGCGCCCTCGTGGGGCAACCCCCGAGGCCGATTTGGCGCTTGAGGCCGAACTCTTAGCCGATGAAAAGGAATTGGCCGAGCACAACATGTTGGTCGATTTGGGACGAAACGATTTAGGCAAGATTAGTCGTTTTGGAACGGTTAAAGTCGAGAAACTCCGTGCCATTGAGCGTTTTTCGCATGTCATGCACATCGGTTCGACCGTGCGTGGGGAGATTCGCGACGATAAGGATGCGCTGGATGCGATCAGTGCGGTGCTGCCTGCGGGCACCCTCTCAGGGGCACCGAAAATCCGTGCCTGTGAACTCATCCGTGAACTCGAAGACAACCAGCGAGGCATCTACGGAGGGGCAGTCGGTTATATCGATTTTGCCGGCAATATGGATACCTGTATTGCGATTCGCTTGGCCTATCGTAAAGGCAACCAAGTCTATGTGCGTAGTGGAGCAGGGATCGTGGCGGACAGTGTTCCCGAGAACGAATACCAAGAGTGTGTCAATAAGGCAAAAGCCGTGGTCCGTGCGTTAGAGCAGTCCGGGGAGGTTCTATGATTTTATTGATTGATAGCTACGACAGCTTTGTCTACAACCTTTACCAGTATCTGGGGACGCTTGAGCGTGACATTCGCGTCATTCGAAACGACGAGTTGAGTGTGGAAGCGATCGAAGCTTTGGCGCCTGAGGCGATTGTCCTTTCGCCTGGTCCTGGGCGTCCCGAAGACGCCGGCGTGATTGTTGACGTGGTAAAGCGGTTAGGTCATCGGATACCGATCCTTGGTGTCTGTTTAGGCCATCAGGCCATATGCCAAGCGTTTGGTGCAACGGTCACGTATGCCAAGACGCTGATGCACGGTAAATCGAGCCGTGTTCGTTATGCCCCTGACTCGGTACTGTTTGAGGCCTTGGGGGATACGGGGGAAGTTGCTCGTTACCACTCGCTCGCCGCGCGTCCCGACACGGTCCCCCCGAGTTTACGCGTCACCGCCGTGACCGAGGATGGGGAGGTGATGGCGGTGCGCCACCAAGCCTATCCCATTTTTGGCGTGCAATTTCATCCGGAATCCATTTTGACCCAAGGGGGGCTCTCGATGCTCGAAGCGTTTTTAGCCTATGCCCGAGGAGTGAAGGCAAGTGCCTAGAACGAGCGGATGCCGTACACCACGGTTTGTCTCGGTTAACTAGGAAAGGAATGAGTCATGATTAAAGAAGCCATTGTGAAGTTAGTGAATAAAGGGGATTTGACGTTTGAAGAAAGTTACACCGTCATGAATGAAATCATGGCCGGGGAAACGACCCCCACCCAAAATGCAGCTTTTTTGGCTGCGATGTCCACCAAGAGTGCACGTTCCGAAACGATTGAAGAAATCATGGGGGCCGCGACGGCGATGCGTGAGCATGCGCTGGCGGTGGATGTACCGTTTCCGGTTTACGAAATCGTGGGGACGGGGGGCGACAACGCGGGGAGCTTTAATATTTCCACCACGTCCGCCTTTGTGGCGGTTGCGGGCGGGATGAAAGTCGCCAAGCACGGGAACCGTGCCGCCTCGTCCAAGTCCGGTACGGCCGATTGCTTGGAGGCCTTAGGGGTCAATATTGATCAGAGCCCCACGCGGGCAGTGCAACTCCTCGAGCGTGTCGGCTTTTGCTTTTTCTTTGCGCAGAAGTACCACACCTCGATGAAATACGTCGGGCCGATTCGCCGCGAATTGGGTTTTCGGACGGTCTTTAATATTTTGGGGCCCTTAACCAACCCAGCACGTCCCGTCGGACAACTCTTGGGGGTGTATGACCGCTACTTGGTCGAACCTTTGGCACAAGTCTTAATGGGCTTAGGGGTCAAGCGTGGGATGGTCGTTTATGGCGAAGATAAGCTCGATGAACTCTCGCTCAGTGCGCCAACGACGGTGTGTGAATTTAAAGACGGGTGGACGAAATCCTATCGGATAACGCCCGAAGCGTTGGGACTCACCCGTTGCGACAAGGCGGATTTGCTGGGGGGCAATCCCGAAGAGAATGCGGCCATCACCCGAGCCATCTTATCGGGTGAGTTAGGACCCAAGCGCGATGCCGTGTTACTCAATGCGGGGGCCTTACTCTGTGTGGGTGATCAGGTAGCCACGATTGCTGAGGGGGTCGCGCTCGCACGCGAATTGATCGATTCGGGGAAAGCCCTGGCGGTACTCGAAGCACTGATTCGTGAAAGTCAGGCGAGCGTCGCCGAGGAGGAAAAATGAGCCAAGCGCCTTCGATTTTGACTGAATTAGCGCAACGTGCGCAGCATCGTGTGGCTGTGCGGTTAGCGACAACGCCCTTGGCGACGCTTCGGGCCAATGCCGAGGCCCTCGTAGAACCGATGAACGCTCGCGGGGCTTCACGCGAAGCGTTTGAGTCGGCGTTACGTCGCCCGGGGTTACGTTTGATTGGTGAAGTAAAACGGGCTTCGCCCAGTAAAGGCATGATCGCGCCGGTGTTTCCTTATCAAGAGATTGCTCAATCGTACGAGCGCGCGGGCATCGACGCGATTTCAGTATTGACCGAGCACACGGCTTTTTTGGGGGACGATCAGTACTTGGCGAGCATCGCGCAGACCGTGCAAACGCCCTTACTTCGCAAAGACTTCACGGTGCATGAAGCGATGATTTACGAAGCGAAATTGTTGGGGGCGTCGGCGGTTCTTTTGATTGTGTCGCTTTTGTCTCCGAGCGTTTTAAAGGGGCTCTTGGATTTAGCGCACGAACTCGATTTGGCCGCGCTGGTTGAAACGCACAACCCCGATGAGATCGCGGTGGCGCTCGACGTGGGGGCTACGGTGATCGGGGTCAATAATCGTAACCTTCACACCTTTGAAGTCAATACCGAACACGCGCAGGCGCTTCGTGCTCTGGTGCCGTCTGAGGCCATTTATGTGGCGGAAAGTGGTATTCAAACGCTTGAGGATGTGCGGGCTGTGGCTCGCGCGGGGGCGGATGCCGCTCTCATTGGGGAAATGCTCATGCGCAGTGAGGACCGCGAAGGGCTTATTCGCTTGATCCGGGAGGTAGGGCAATGAGAGCGCCCCTGGGCATCAAACTCTGTGGGCTGAAAACCCCTGAGGCGATCGCCATCGCCAATGCCCTCGCTCCCACGATGGTGGGCTTTGTGCTCGCCCACGGTAAGGCACGTACGGTGAACCGTGAGACGCTCGAAGCACTCGCTCCCTTAGTGGCACCCTCAATTGGGCGGGTGGCGGTCTTTTTAAATGAATCGCTTGAGGAAGTGCTTGACGTGGCTCGCTCGGGGCTGGTGACCCACGTGCAATGCCACCAGCTGCTCTCGTGGGACGAGGAAACCCGCTGGGCTGAAGCCATCGATCGAGTGAAAACCCCCGAGGGCACGTCCATCGGTTTGATCCGAGCCTTTGCGATGCGCTCTCCTCAGGATGTGACGCGTGCACTACAGAGTCCGGCGACGATTCGGTTGTTGGATGCAGCGCATCCCGGGTCGGGCCAAACCTTTGATGATCGTTGGTTAACCGAGGCCACCGGCTTCATGGACGATGAGCGCGGTTTTTGGCTCGCGGGGGGATTGAGTGCCGAGACGGTGAGTAGGGCGATTGAGCGCAACCGTGCTTGGGGCCTCAAAGGGGTCGATGTTAGTAGCGGAATTGAAACCAACGGGGAAAAGGATCCCCAAAAAATGCAGGCCTTCGTGGACGCCGTGCGAAACGCGGAGTGCGAGACCACGAGAGCAGAATGTGAGCGGGATCGTTAACCCGCAGGGAAACCGAATTTTTTTAGGAGTGTAAACCATGACGCAATTGAAAGGACGTTTTGGCGTTCACGGCGGTCAGTACATACCAGAGACGCTTATGAATGCCGTCGATGAGCTTGAGAAAGCGTATTGTCACTACAAAGACGATCCCGAGTTTCGCGCGGAATTAGCAGCGCTGTTTAATGACTATGCAGGGCGCCCTTCACGACTCTACTTTGCGAAAAAAATGACCGAAGACTTGGGTGGGGCCCAAATTTTCTTAAAGCGTGAAGACCTGAACCACACTGGGGCTCACAAAATCAACAATGTTCTAGGGCAAGCCTTGTTGGCGAAAAAAATGGGGAAAACCCGTTTAATCGCGGAAACGGGGGCTGGACAGCATGGGGTAGCCACCGCTACCGCTGCGGCCCTCCTAGGGATGGAATGCGTGGTCTTTATGGGGAAAGAGGATACCGAGCGACAGGCGTTAAATGTCTATCGTATGCGGCTCTTAGGGGCTACCGTGATTCCAGTCACGTCGGGCACGGGTACCCTTAAAGATGCCGTTTCTGAAGCCATGCGCGAATGGACCACCCGCATTGCCGATACGCACTACTGTTTGGGGTCCGTGATGGGACCGCATCCCTTCCCAACGATTGTGCGCGACTTCCAAGCGGTGATTTCGGAAGAAATCAAAGCGCAGTGTTTGGCGCAAATGGGGCGCTTACCCGATGCCGTGATTGCTTGCGTGGGGGGCGGCTCGAACGCGATTGGGAGCTTTTACCACTTTATTAATGATCCTGAGGTGGCGCTGATTGGATGTGAAGCCGCTGGTCGTGGGATCGATACGCCCGAAACGGCTGCGACGATCAACACGGGACGTCTGGGGATCTTTCATGGGATGAAGTCCTACTTCTGCCAAGACGAATTTGGTCAAATTGCGCCGGTGTACTCCATCTCTGCTGGGCTCGATTACCCGGGCGTGGGCCCTGAACACGCCTGGTTGCATGATATTGGCCGCGCTCAATATGTCGGGGTGACGGACGATGAGGCGGTGGAGGCGTTTGAATACTTAGCCCGTACCGAAGGGATTATTCCGGCGATCGAATCCGCGCATGCCGTCGCTTATGCGCGTCAATTAGCGCCCACGATGGGGCGCGATAAAGTGATCGTGATTACCTTATCCGGGCGCGGTGACAAAGACTGTGCGGCGATTGCCCGCTATCGTGGGGAGATGATTCATGAGTAAGATTGCCCAAGCATTTACCAATAAAAAGGCCTTTATTGCCTTTATTACCTGTGGGGATCCCGACCTAGAGACGACCGAACAGGCCGTGCGTGAAATGGCCAAAGCGGGAGCTGCCCTGATTGAATTGGGTATTCCGTTTTCGGACCCAACCGCCGAAGGACCGGTGATTCAAGCCGCCAATGTGCGTGCGCTTGCCGCGGGCACGACGACGGATAAGATTTTTTCGATGGTCGAGCGACTTCGTCAGGATGTGACGATCCCCATGGTGTTTATGACCTACGCCAATGTGGTCTTTTCCTACGGTACGGAGCGCTTTATGGCGCGCTCGGCCGAGGTGGGCATCGATGGACTCATTTTGCCCGATGTGCCCTTTGAGGAAAAAGACGAGTTTGCGCCCGTGTGTGAACGTTACGGACTCGATTGGATCAGCTTTGTTGCGCCCACGTCGGAAGATCGTATTGAACGGATTGCGCGCGATGCGAAAGGGTTTATTTATGTGATTTCGAGTTTGGGAGTCACTGGGGTGCGTCAGTCCATTTCGACCGACTTATCAGGACTCATCGCGAAGATCCGTTCGGTCACCCAAACCCCCTGTGCCGTGGGATTTGGGATCGCAGAGCCACACCAAGCGCGGGACGTGAGTGCCGTGGCCGATGGCGTCATTGTCGGTTCCGCGATTGTGAAACGGGTGGCTCAGGCTGGCCGTGAGGCGCCTCAGGTCCTAGGGGAATACGTTAAAGCCATGGTGCAGGCCATGGGCTAAAGCGTGCGGGATGTCTCGTTCGAGAAGAGGCTCTGAATCGAAGGGTAAATCGGCTTCGTTCAGGGCTTTTTCTCTACACGCCTAGCAACAAGAAAACACTTGCACGTGAGGAGAATGTCGGTACAATGGATTTATGCGTCCATACCCAATGGACAGACCAAAGGAGGCCCGAATGCAGATTAGTCTCGACATTGTTTGGCTAGTGCTTGCCCTCGTTGTGGGGGGCGTCGAGTTGATGACGGGGACCGTATTTTTACTGGCGGTGAGTTTGGCACTTTTCGCGGGTGCGCTCAGTGCCTGGCTGGGGGCGACCCTGAGTCTACAGCTGGGCATCATTGCCTTAGTGACCGTCTTAGGCTGCACACTCATCGTATTGAAACGCCGACATCGTGAGCCCGATATGGTGGCGCAACCCGATCAGGGACGCCCCGTTCAGGTGGACGACGTGCAACCCGATGGCACTGCCGAAGTGATGTACCGCGGAGCACCGTGGCAAGCCCGGGCCAAAGTCGGGGTGCTTACCCCCGGCGCTTGGCAAATCGCCGAACTCGATGGTCCGTGTTTGGTCCTTGAACCCGCACAACGGGAGCCCAAAGACGTGTCCTAAGTCTCGCATTGTCCGTCATTGAGTCCATTTGTCACACTTCAGAAGAGAAACACAATCATGGAAGGAATTCTTATCGTTAGTATCGTTTTGGTGGCGTTAGCGTTCTTATTCGCTGCACAGGCCATCAAGGTCGTTCCGCAACAGACCGCCTGGGTGGTGGAACGCCTGGGGAAGTTTCATACCGTTTTAAACCCTGGGCTCAACTTCATTATTCCCTTTATTGACCGCGTGGCCTACCGCCATACGTTAAAAGAAATCCCGCTCGACACACCGAGTCAAGTCTGTATTACGCGCGACAACACTCAGTTGAGCGTGGACGGGGTGCTCTTTTTCCAAGTGACCGACCCGCAGCGTGCGAGTTATGGGACGTCGAACTACGTGCTCGCCATTACACAGTTAGCCCAAACTACGTTGCGTAGTGTCGTGGGGCGCATGGAATTGGATAAGACCTTTGAAGAGCGTGAATTGATTAACAAAGCCGTGGTGAGTGCCATTGACGAGGCGGCGCTTAACTGGGGTGTGAAGGTGCTTCGCTACGAAATTAAGGACTTAACGCCGCCCGCGGTGATTTTGCAGGCGATGCAACAACAAATTACGGCCGAACGTGAAAAGCGCGCGGTAGTCGCCGCCTCCGAAGGGCGTAAGTTAGAACAGATTAACTTAGCGACGGGGGCTCGTGAAGCAGCGATTGCAAAGTCCGAAGGGGAAAAGCAAGCGGAAATCAACAAGGCCGAAGGGCAGGCCGCAGCAACGCTCGCGATTGCGACGGCGACGGCTGAAGCGCTACGCCGTATTGCGGAAGCGACCCAAACGGAAGGCGGTATGAATGCGGTGAATTTGAAGATCGCTGAGCAGTATGTGGATGCGTTTGCGAACTTAGCGAAGACCAACAACACGTTGATTGTGCCTGGTAACTTGGGGGACATGAGTAGCATGATTGCCTCGGCCTTGAAGATCATGGAAGCGAACAAGACGCCCAAGGCCTAGTGCCTAGTGGAGACGGTCGATCCACGCGAGGGGCGTTCACGGACGCCCCTTTTTTCATTTGATTTGGCGAACTCGCGTAAACCGTGTACACTCTGCGACATACGCTTCAATTTTTGCTGGAACTCGTACTATGTCCGATGAAACCACCCCCTCCTATGCTGTCACTGAAATCCCCAAACTGGCGGATCCTCAGGTCCTCAGTGAGATCTTGTTTTACACGGGGATCGATGTGATCCGGCTTTACCTGAGTGAAGACGAAGGGGCTGCCGAACAGTATTCGGCCATTGTGTTTGGGGTCTCGGCCATGTTCATGGATGCAGAGAGTTTTGTTCTGCCGACTGGCTGGACACTCCCTAAAGTGGCAGCGCACCTACGCGAGGCCTTAAAAGATGATTTAGCGAAGTTGCCGCGTGAAGAGCGCGAGTTGTTTAGTGATGATGAAACCATGCTGACGTTTGCGGTCGTGACGTGCTTTAATGAAGCGACGCATTATATGTCCGACTGGTGTGAACGCACGGGGATTCATGAGACCGACGCCATCATCCAGGGGCTTTTAGCGGACCCCGTCTTTGAAAACATGTTTACGCTCTGGGCGAATCTGATTTTGGGCGACTTTGCCCAAACCGAAAAGGAAAACGAATGACGCAAGACAATACCGATGTGACCACACAAGAGACCGAAGGTGCTGAGAATGAACCCTTAGTGCTGACGCCGGACGTGTTGGAGCAGTTGCTTTTAGGGTGCTATTGGGAGATTCTCAAGCGCATGCGTCAAGTGGGTTTACAAGAACTCACGTCGGATCAGGCAGCGGAAAGTGATGACGTCATGGCTCGCCATTTGGCCCGTACCTTAATGGGTGAGAACGATGGTTTTATCGTTCAGTTGCCACGCCAAGGAATGGCGATTGTTGAAGGCGTGAAAGCGCAATTACCACTGCACTTTACGGCGGATGCCCTGGCGGGGGTCGATACGGAAAATCCGCGTGCCATGATGGTGTATGTGTGTCGCCTTTTTGTGCGCGAGTGCTATCACAGCATTACCGCCGTGGGGTCGCGTCCCGACTTTAAACCTGAAATGATGCGCGAAGAAAGTATGGCGCATTCGGCCTTGTGGCGTCGCCACTTGTGCCAATTACCCGAAAGCATGAGTTAACGTTTCGCCCAAAGGAGCGCGTATGAGCAATTGTGCTTCCAACCATTGTGGGCCCCGTCGTTGTGGGGGTGGCTGTTCGGACTTTAGCTCCAAAGCGGAGCAATTGCCGAACTTGTTGGCAATCGATGTCGTCGGAACGATTTTCGAACAAGCCATTCGCAATATGACGTTGCGTTGTGCCTCGCTCGAGTCCGGTTTGATGAGTCCCGAGGAGTACGACGAAGCCAAGTCGAAGTTAATTGACTGGTTGGTAGCGCTCTTTCGGGGTGAGAATCCGCACTTTGAAACCAATAGTGAATGGCACCAAGGGGCCTTAGCGGACTTTTTGCGTGAAAAACTCAACCGCCCCACCGATAGCGATGCGGGGGTGTTGCGTTTTGCTATGACGCTCTTTGCGGACGATGCGGATCAAATGGCCCATGAGGTGGTGTCACAGGCCTCCGACGAGCGCAGTAACGCTGCTCGTAGCCAAATGGCCAGTCTCTGGGCGCATTTAATGACAGGAGCACCCGACAGTTTTGAGGAGTAAGGAGGGGAGAGTATGCCCAATCCTTTTACCAACGATCCCGATGATTGGCGTAATGCGCCCACACGAAGTGAGTTGCAACGCCGAGCCATTGAAGGACTCACGGACGAAGCGGTACGTCGCGTGATGGGGCGTATGACCCCTGAAGCGTTTCGTGCCTTACGTGCCGTGGGGCGCATGCGTAACCAGAGCCCGGAAGAGGCACTGCGTGAAGAAATTCGCCTCTATATTGAGGAAAAAATCCCATTGCCCGATACCGAGACGCTCATTAGTGCCATGCGTGATCGGTTTTACCAAGCGGGGTATGCGATCGGTACCCTGAAGCGCTGGATTCAGAATCGCTAATGGACAAGAAGGAAAGCTCACGGCTTGCGTAGTGCGAGCGTGGGCTTTTCGCCTTTTTGTTCACGCTTGGCTGGATACTTGTTTGAATCACAGGTCTCAGGGAAAATACTTGAAAACACTTCAAAACGTTGCGTTTGGCGAGTAGATTAATAGGCTTTGTATATAATGGATAGGATGCCAAGCGTTTTGAGTCCGTCTACAGGTCCTGAGATCGGAATAACACGTTCCCGACGCTTGCTAGCACCTTTTTCCAGCATGGATAGCTCTTCTTGAGGAGAGCCTCTATTCGTTGATTTAAGAGAGATGACAACATGAAGAAATCCTATTTGTTAGCTTCTGCGGTGGCATCCGCTTTATTTTTAGCGGGCTGTGCTCACCAAGCGCCTCAAGCGGAGACCGATGCTAAGGCTGCTGAAGCGTCTACCCCCGCCACGCAAACCGAGGCCCCTGCGCAGACCGAACAGACCGCTCAGTTGGATGCGCCGCTGTGTCTGGCGATTAACCCCAATATTCCATCGGCTGACTTGGTCAAGCTGATTCAGGCTGGGATGGAACAGGTGATTAAGCCCGTGACGGCTTTTGATGAAAAGTCGGTGCCCGAGGTCTGCAAGAACGCTTACGTGATGCACTATGGCATCCGTGCTAAGCAGGCAGAAACCAAGCCCGTCAAGGGTAAGAAGGCCGCTCAGGCCCAGAAGCCCCAAGTCGTAATCGAAGCCATGGACTTCTTGGTTGCTCGTGATGGTAAGAGTGTGTTGCAGGGTGAAGGTCCCGCGGTAAACGGTGACATCACGGCGCAACAAGTGCTCAACTATTCCACCAACATGACCAAGGCGCTCTATGACCGCTACACGAGTGGTCAGTTGAACCAGCCGCAAGCGGCCCCGGCTCCGGCACCTGCTAAGTAATTGGCACCCCTAAGCCTACCTTTACAGACAAAACGCCTCGAGAGTGATTATTCTCGAGGCGTTTTACGTGGTTGATCGACGGGTTAGCGCCACGTGCGACGCTTAAACGCTCGGTTAGGCGCCAGTCCCCCTCGGGTAGGAAGCACACGGGAGCGGGGACGAGCCCGTTGAAGAATCCGTTTCGTGCCCCGTAATGTGACGGGGGTAGCCACGTCAGGCGTCGAGTTGGGCGGAGGCAAAAGGTGAGCCGGAACGTGGAGGAGTCGCTGAAGTCGGTGAAGCCAGTGGTAAGAAATCGGCTTGATGTCGAAATAGTAGGTGACTAAGCGCACCACAAATACGAGTCCACCGCAGAGCATACTAAGGAGAGCGGGGTTGTTGTAATAGCGAATGGCGATGGTGTAAGCTAAACACCCCACAAAGGCGGCTGAGGCATAGGGCGAGCGATCCGAGAGTACCGCTGGGACGCGGTTTAAGAACACATCGCGCAGTAGTCCCCCAAAGACCCCCACGGTCACCCCAATGATGATACTCGTGGTGTTGTTAGCACCGGTGGAGAGTGCTGTAATCGTACTGCCCACGCTAAAAAAGGCTAAGCCAATGGCGTCCGCGACAATGTAAAGAGCCGTTTGCCAGCGATCACGCAAGCGACGAATAATGCTCGGGGCAAAGAGGGCTAAAAAGGCGGCAAACCAAACCCATTGAGGGTGAGTTGCCCAATAAAAAGGGCGCAAATCGAGCATGATGTCGCGCATAATCCCGCCCCCAAAGGCGGTCGTAAAGGTCGCGACAAAGACACCCACGGGGTCCATTCGGCGACCGCGCGTCGCCAAAAGGCCAGCCAGGGCAAAACCAATCATCCCAACGCCGTCAAGCACTTCTGTGAACATGGTGGGTCCTTTTGAATCGGGAAGGTCCTAAAAGCGGACGCTCGCAGTGAAAAAGACTACCGCGAGGGTCCGTTTGCGAAAATTTCCCCTATTCTAGGTGATATGCCTTAGTTCGTCATCTCGATTTGTTCGATCGGAACGATGCGAATGGTTGCTGCAGTCGACGTGGTGGGAACACAAGTTGGGCGGCACGATGTTCCTGGGGTGGTGCTCTCGGTGGGTAATCCGCGTTCTAAGGCTGCTTGGGTGGCTTGCTCTAATTCGTAGCCCACGTGTTGGGCCGTAGTCAGGTCGCCCGCCACACTGCTACCCACGGTGGTGAGAAAGTCCCCAAGGATCGCACTATTGACGCCCGCATACATCAGTTGTTCGGTCACGTTGGGACTCAACTGGGCACGCCCCCCGGCTAAGCGCAGGTAGGCGCTCGGGTTAGCAAAGCGGAAAATAATGGCCGTACGAAGGACGGCTTCGTCCGTTAACGGTGCTTGATGCGCTAAGGGTGTCCCCTCGATCGGACTCAAGAAATTGAGCGGAATCGAGGGAATGCCGAGGCGACGTAGCGTCAGGGCAAGTTCAATGCGATCGTCTTCGGTTTCCCCAATGCCAAAGAGACCTCCCGAGCAGAGTTCCAACCCCGCGCGTCGGGCTGCCTCTAACGTAGCGATCTTGTCCTCACGCGTGTGCGTCGTACATACCCGCTTAAAGTGTTCATCGCTGGTTTCGAGGTTGCAGTGATAACGCACTAACCCCGCGGCTTTTAATTGCCGCAACTCGGCTTCATTCATGAGCCCAAACGAGGCGCAGAGTTCCAGCGCAGGGGTTTTCTCGCGAAGGGTTTGCAGTAGGGCGCTCGCTTCACGGGTCGTGCGGGGTGAGAGTTTACGGCCAGCGGTCACGAGGGAATAGCGACCAATCCCATAGGCGAGGGTTCGCTCAGCTCCCGCGAGTGCGATCGACTCATCGATCAAACGGGTTTCAGCGGGAGCCGGGTTCCAGTGTCGGGATTGGGCGCACCAGGCACAGTCACAGCTACAGCCGTCGGCTTTGGCGTTGATGATGGTGCACGTGTTGAACGTTTGGCTGGCACAGCGTTGGGTTAATCGGTGACTCGCTTCGAGTAGCTCGGCGAGCGTATAGGTCTCCAAGAGAGTAGTGAGCTCCGAGGGGGTGATCGCCCGAGCCTCGTCGTGGGCGAACACCTCGAGGGTGCGTTCGAGTTCACGTGGTAGGGGTAACGGTGAGACGCTCGAAGGGGTGTTGGTCATGGGTGATAATCCTCGTCATCATTGAGTCAATGTTTTGCCATTCTAGCGAAAGCATTGGCCCGTGGGGAAATTCCCACGGGCCAATGGACTAATCGGATGAGGAAACCTCCCAAAAAGTCGGGAGGCGATCCCTTAAGCGTTCAGCAACTGCTTACCCAAGCGATCCACTTCGAGGATGGCTTCACGATAACGTTCGACCGTGGTGGGGGTCGGCGTACACGTCCATTCCTTGATGTTCTGGGCAGCTTCGAGCAATTTTTCAAGACCCGCTTCGTCGATGTCCATTTCGGCGAGGGTCACCGGTAAACCGATCGAGCGGTTAAATTGGAGGAATTTGTCTAAGAGCGCATCTTGACCGTCGTAGGCCAAGAGGACCAAGTTCCCGAAGGACACCACTTCCCCATGCAAGTGCTTGTGGGCAGAGGGTAACACCATCGAGGCGTTGTAGAAGCAGTGCGCGAGCGAGGAGTTGTAGTAGTACTCGGTGTGCGTGACCAAGTTCGAGACCACCCCAGTGGAGACGATAATGTCAAGCACACATTCGGTGAAGGCTTCCGTCAATTCACCGGCCTTCATGTCGTTTAGAGCGGCTTCGCCGAACGTCAACAAGGGTTCTTGGCAGGCCATCGCCACGTTGACCCCTAAGAGCGGGGTGTGGAAGAGTTTTTTGCCACGCGAAGCGTAGAGCACTTCGATCTGTTTACTTAATGCGTCACCTAAGCCAGCCCAGAAGAGTTCTTGCGGGCTATCCAAGATGACACGGGTGTTGATAAAACAGTGATCCGGACAATGTTTACCAAAGTGGTAATGCGAAAGCGAACCGTCGTCCTTATACACCACACACACGGCGGTGATCGGTGCACAGTTGGAGGCAACGGTCGGGCAGGTCATGACGGGGATACCGAGAATGTCCCCCGCCGCTTTGACGGTGTCACAAGCGCGACCACCGCCCACGGCAAAGATCACGTCAGCGCTTTTCACGAGTTCGTCTTCGGTGATGCGGGCCACATTGGTTGTGGTGCAGTCTTTACCGTAAACGAACTTCGTGACGATTTCGGCACCGGCCGCTTCCAGAGCCGGCAACAACGTGGGTTCCGCCTTCGACAACGCAATTTCCCCACCAATCACCGCAATTCGCTTTCCATAGGGGCGCAAAACGTCCGCGATCTTATCATAAGCATCGGGACCAACAGAATAGTGCGGGAGATTGAGTGTATAGGTTGCGTGCATAGCGAATCCTCATTTAGCGTAAGCAAACACAAAGGTGCGAACCGTTGGGTTCGCAACCAGAAAAAAACGAGTCACCTCCCTTTCATTGGGCGGGAGGGATTCGCCTTATGATGACGCAGGCTAAGGATAATGTGCCTCGGGCATTTTGCTTATAGCACGTGTTACGCGTCATATCCTCTGCGTTTTGTAATCACGAACTACGATTAAATACCTAGGAAATCTAAAAATTTGGTGGCATAAATGAACGGTTTTGCGCAAACGGGTGGCAAAAAAAGTGCTTGAGCGTGATGAAGTAAATCGGTTAGCATAGAAGGCAGTGAAAAAAAACATTTTTTCGTCTTTTCTTTCCGCCTTTGACGCGTAAGCGTCACTGTATCGTTATGCCTGATCCGATTGTTCAACCGCGCCGGGTCGGTCTCAATCCTGTGGCCGATGCCCGAGCACGCATTCTTATTTTGGGTAGTATGCCTGGCGAGGCATCGCTGAACGCTAACCGCTATTATGCCCACCCCACGAATCGGTTCTGGTCGTTGATGGCAATGCTTTTTCCCCAATACCAAATAGCCTTAAATAGCGCAGACTATGGGCAGCGCTACGATGCATTGAAGCGCTCAGGCGTAGCCCTTTGGGATACGATTGGGAGTTGTATTCGTATGGGCAGCGACGATAACGCCATTCGCGATGCGGTCCCCAACGATGTCTCCGGCTTCTTGCTCTCGCACGAAGAAGTTCGATTGGTTTTACTCAACGGTCAAAAGAGTGCGGACATGTGGCGGCGGTATTTACATGAACGGGCCAAACAGGTTCGTCCCCAACTCGTGGTGCGTAGTTTGCCGAGCACCAGTGCCGCCAATGCGGTGTATAACTTGTCGACGTTGAGAAGTAGTTGGGAAGCCGCAATCGAAGGCTACCGTCTTTAGTGTCTTGATGTAAACACAATATATTCAGTAAAACCTATGAAATTTCTAACAATATCTCTTGCTTTACGCAAGAGATATTGTTTTATGGGTTGTGGTTATTTTACGAGATTGCCTATTTTTTAGGCAACTGAGCAACCCTATCTGCCCCAAAGGAGAGCCGAGTTATCCACAGAGTTTTCCCGTGATTTTGTGTATTAGTTATCCACAGTGGTGGACAACACAACTAATGGAAATTCCTTAGGGTGTTTGATTCAAACCTTGTTAAACTATACGAACGCTGTGTGACGGCGCATCAAAGCGCTTGAGTACACCCGAATCGCATTTTGAGCAAATGACGTCTTTGCTTTGGGAGAATGAGACTATGCAAACAATTCCTGCGTTGGAACCACGCTATCAGGAACAAATTTCGCACTTACTGAAAAGTGCTGAGGTACAGGCTGCCTTAGCGGTATGTGAAACCGAAGCGGAACATGCCATTGAAGAGCAGGTGCATTTGGCAGAAATTGAATCACCGACGTTTGCGGAACAGGTTCGTGGGGAAGAGTTTGCTCGTCTCTTACGTGAATACGGACTGACCGATATCGAGGTCGACAAAGTGGGTAACGTGATTGGGCGCCGTAAAGGTACCAACCCAGACGGTCCTGTGCTCGCCATTGCGGCACACTTGGATACGGTTTTCCCCGCGGGCACGCCGTTAACGGTCCGCCGCGAAGGCAATCGTTTGTATGGTCCAGGGATTGGCGACAACGCGTCGGGGTTACGCTCATTACTACAGACATTGCGCGCACTCGAAGCCGCGCAAATTGAAACCCAAGGGGACATTTTGTTTGTGGGCACCGTGGGGGAAGAGGGTAACGGGGACATTCGTGGCTCCAAGGCGCTCTTTGATGGATCGCGTGCCATCGATGGTTTTATGGCCCTCGATATGGCGGATGTTTATACGATTCAGTCGGGCGCGACTGGTTCGCACCGCTGGCGTTTGGCCTTTGAAGGGCAGGGTGGGCACTCTTATTTAGACTACGGTCGTGTGCCCTCTGCCATTCATGCAATGTGTCGCGCGGGGGCTCTGATTGCCGATTTGGAACTGCCGGAGGACCCCAAGACCACCTATACGATCGGTACGATTAAGGGGGGCACGACGGTGAATACGATCGCTGCGCGTTGCGAAGTGGACGTCGACATGCGCAGTGTGGATCTGCCCACATTGGAAGCCCTGGAAGCGAAGATTTTGGGCGCGTTTGAGGAAGCCTTGCGTTTAGAAAATGCTCATTGGCCCAAGGCTGATGCGGATCACCAGTTAAAACTCGTGAAAACCCAGATTGGTAACCGTCCAGCGGGGATGCGTCCCGCTGATTGCCCTGCCGTGCAGTCGGCCATGGCAGCCATGGTAGCCCTCTCGTTACCGATCCGCCGTTTTGGTCCGAGCTCCACGGACGCGAACATGCCGATGTCGCTCGGTATCCCCTCGGTTTGTATCGGTACGGGTGGGGAAACGGTCTCGGAACACAGTCTCAAAGAATATTTTGTGAACGAGAAGATTTGGTTGGGGTCTCAATTAGCCGTGCTCATCGCATTGTCCTTGGTGGGTACGACTGAGGTAGCTCCGACGTTACCGCGCCGCTAAGCGGACGTCCGTCGAATAGCTTTAGCCTGCGAGGAAGTTTGTCAGACTTCCTCTTTTTGTTTCAGAAGGTTAAGGTTTAGGGTTAAAAATCTTAGGGTTTACACTAATAAAACATTAATAACAATAAATGAGTGTTAAGGTACTCATTTACAAACGCTACTCTTGCAGTGAATATAGGGTGATAATACGGAATATCTAGCAATACTAAACCTCTGTTCTACACCCTACGAATCAATGACATAAGGTGGTAAGTTAATTATTATGAAAGCATCGATAAAGGTAGTGCCCAAGGCACAACGCTTTATTTCTGGCTTCACATGTTATGAGTGAAGCACGCCGCTTCGGTAGCGTTACTGACCACTCATGACCATTCACTAGGAGACACCTATGTACACTTTACGCACACTCGTTTTTGCCACCATGGCTGCGATGACGGTTGGTTCGGTCACGGCTGCCGACACCGATGCGACCAAGATGTTTGATCCGATGGCTCAAGCAGAAAAGTTGGTTGTTTCGATCGAAATGCTGGGTGAAAAGGGCAATACGGCTGCCGGTGACGTGGTGGTTGTGAAAACGCCGTACGGTTTGGCGTTCTACCCCAACTTGAAGGGCTTGCAACCGGGCTTACATGGCTTCCATGTGCATGCCAACGGTGACTGTGGCCCGACCGAAAAGGGCTTGGGGATGAAGGCTGGTGGTCACTGGGATCCGGCCAATACGGGTAAGCACTCCTTCCCGTGGGATGATGGCGGTCACAAGGGTGACTTGCCGAGCCTCTTTGTTGACCAGGACGGTAACGCTACGGTTCCTGTGTTGGCTCCGAAGTTGAAGGACTTGAATGAATTGAAGGGTCACGCCTTGATGGTTCATATGGGTGGCGACAACTTCCATGATCATCCGAAGGCTTTGGGCGGTGGCGGTGCCCGTATGGCTTGCGGGGTGATGAAGTAACCCTAAGCTGACAGCTTGTCAGTATCCTTTGTAGTTAGGTTGGTTTAGAGGGAGTCTCTCACGGGATTCCCTCTTTTTTCACGCCGTGTCTTGGGGAGTGAAAAAAATGGGGCACCCCCCATGGCGTGCCCCTTGGTTGTTGGCTCTTAGGCAATCACGCTTATTCGTGCGTTCCCAATTCACCAATGTCGGTGGTCTTGACGTAGTCGATCAAGCGTTGGGCTTTTTCAGCCAACACAGCCGACGAGATTCCCAAGGCACCCGTCGTGATGTAGGGCTTCAAATACTTCATCCCCGTGTAGCAAGCGCTTGCTTGGAACGGACGCAACAGATCGGTGACCGTGTAGGCATGTTCGTGCGTGTAGACTTCCGCCGGGGCCCCTGCAGAGACCACCAAGAGGAGTTCCTTGCCTTCCAAGGCACGCGTCGTGCCACCGTAAGCCCAACCGTAGGCGAGCACATCATCTTCCCACTGCTTTAAGAGCGCGGGCGAACTGTACCAATACATCGGGAAGAGCAACACGATACGGTCAGCTGCCGTCAAGGCCGCTTGTTCTTGGGCCACATCAATCTTAAAGTCAGGGTAGAGCTTATAGAGATCACGCACTTCGTAACCGGCGTCCTTTAACTTTTGGACGTAGAGTTTGTTGACTTTCGAGGATTCGTCAAGATGCGGATGGAATACAAAAACAGTCGTCTTCATTTTGTTTTTCTTTTTGCCTTTTAAGTTAATCGAAAAGCGCTTCGTACTCACGCAAAGAAGGGTCAAGGTTCTCTATTGAGTACTAGGCGCTGATAATGTCAGTCTATTATAGACAGGGAATCTTTGGATCGACAATACGCCCATCGAGTAAGGTTGATACGATTTTGTACGTATTTTTTTCTACGTCACACGTGGTGTCATGATGGAAGCGAATGTGTGTGGGGTGTGTCCAGAATCTTGTGTCTGGGGGGATTTTAACCTAGTTTCCTGCTAGGGGAGATTTCTACTCCTTCTCCTTGGAGGATTTACTACAGCTTAGATCATACGCTTAATTCCATTTACAGTTGCCACTGGGGCGCTTTGGTTGGGGCCAGGCGAATCCCGAGCCTCGTAGAGGCGAGGGTGAGCAAGGCCCCAACCAAAGCGCGGCGCCCGCGATACCCCAAATTTTTAGACCAAATCACCCAAAAAGGGCTAGGGATTTTGGGATAAGACGGAGTTTAAAAAGATTAATCATGGGCTTTTAGGAATCGTTCTCCGAATTTACAAGCGAAATGTGGTAAGGCTTCCGCCCATTGAGGAGACGCTCTTCTCCACTTACGCGTAATTCCCATAATGGAGAGATAAATCAACTTCATCGCAGAATCTAAGGAGGGGAAACATCCTGTTGACTTGATGACCTTGCGAACCGCACGATTTAAGCTTTCAATGGAGTTAGTCGTGTAAATAAGTGTGCGAATCTCGGGAGCATAGCTAAAGAACGGTACCACTTGATCCCACGAGCTTTCCCATGTACGAGCCG
>ENA-OVGM01000168-OVGM01000168.1-human-gut-metagenome-genome-assembly--contig:-NODE-168-length-70468-cov-44.319913_pt1 | contig 70468 bp, 63 predicted proteins | sample MGYA00237773_ERZ505425 | MGnify/ENA primary metagenome ERZ505425 (study PRJEB26158, sample SAMN06016407) | human gut metagenome | biome: human gut; feature: ankylosing spondylitis patient; material... | reverse complement strand
CAGTAGATCTTTTCGCCCATCTGGTTGTACAGCTTGAGAGCGGTGCCCACGCAGCCGATGCGGTAATCGCTCAACTGCAAACTGTCATAGTTGAATGCCAGCCCCACCCGGTTGGTAGCAGCGAGAAATTCTTTGGAAGGAGCATCATCGCCCGCAACCTTTGCTCGCAGCTTGATGCCCGCAGACAAAGGGGCAGAATGGCCGTTCTGCTCGGCAAAGAGCAGGGCTTCCTGCTGCATGGTCATACCGGTGTAGACCTTGCAGAGAATCGGCAAGGCTCTGCCGCCGTTACGAAGGATGCGCGCTTCGATGGTGTGCTGGCCATCCACCACATAATACTTGCCGTTGCGGAAGCTGATCTTCGGCTCATTCGCAACGTATTCGTTGAAGTCAGCAGCAATCAGTTCCACCCGCTTGCGCTGCACACCCCGCTGGTAGATTTCACGGGGGTAGATCAGCTTACTGCTGTGAATCACCCTCATTTGGTAAGGCGGGGTGATATTGAAGGAAGCTGCAAAATTTTCAGTGTCATTCTTCAGGCGCATCTGATTTCCTCCTTAATTCGCCAAATGTATTTTTCAGCTTCGGTCAAAATCTCAGTCACTTGCTTCTTACGCTTCGGGCTGGTGAGCAAGCTGGGATTAAAGGTGAAGCTATATTCAAGCCGCTGGATCATTGCGTGAACAGCGGATTGCAGTTCGGTGTATAACATCATTTCTTCGACTGTTCCTGCATCCTCAAAATCGGATTTGATAGGAGTGTAGGGATAGACAGGCGGCTTACCGTCAACTACTTCTGGCGGTGCGTAAGCCGCCGTAGAACGGACGATAGGTTTGAGCTTTTGGATACTCCCCATCGGGTTCAGAGCTAGGCTGATTTTCACAGCATCATCGACTCGCCTCATCTCTTCTGGGGTGAGGTGTCCGACAAATCTTTTGACACGGCTTTTGTCGATGGTGAAGATTTGCTCAGCCTGAACGATGGACGGCTCCAGCCCCTCCGGTTCCACCAGACAATGCGTCGGCTGCGTAGCTTTCTTTTCTGTCTTACTTGTCAAAGTCGCAACGATCAATGTCGGTGAGCAGGAGTTTCCCACATCATTTTGTAGAATGACTGCTGGACGGGTTCCGCTTTGTTCGGAACCTGTGCGGTTGTCAAGTCGAACGAAGTAGATGTCTCCGCGTTGGAATTTCAAAGTAGATTCCAAATTGCGAAACCTCCGTTTGGATATGTAAGAAACCCGCTGCACCTCCTAGGCAGCGGGCTTCTGTTGAAGTATGGGAGCAATTCTTTTTATACGATACACATCACTTCCTCCGATGATTGAAATGAAGCACCAGCATCAGCGGTGCATTACAACATAATCGTAACCGCGCCGGGTCTGACAGACAGTGCAAGTGTCCATACTGTTGTCTGCACTCGGCACGATAGCAATTTTGAAAGCCTTGGCTTCTACGAAATGTCGCAGACAGGTTGCACAGAGGGTTCGGATGGACTTGATCATTTCCGGGGTCAGTTCCATCTCCTCGTAAATCTCCTGTTCGCGCACCGTAGGATTCAACTCGTCCATTTGAGTAGTCCTCCGTGTTAGTAAAGGTGATTAGCGGATAAATATGTAAAAGAACAGGAGTGACCGGAGACCGAAAACAGCATCCGGTCACTCCTGATAAAATATGTTCAGGTCTCGCATATTCGCCCTCGGCTCCCTGCGAGTGGGGCATAAACATCTGGCAGCGGACTTGTACCGCTTCATTGGCATTTCAGCCACCCCGTCTGCTTTGTGACCGGGCCGCGAATTACGGAAGTATCATTATCGGAGTACCAGATGACGGAACTATTCAGTTTTCAAGGTGCGCGAGGTCGGACGCTTTGCCCTGCGGCAGATGCCGCTTGGGAAATTGTCCCTTCACTTACGAACCCAGTTGAAAGGTCAATCCATAGCATTGAAATCAAAGTTTTTCAGAAATTTAGTAATTTTCTCAATTCGCTTATGAATTGCAACCTTCGAGCCACCCAGCTCTCCTGCAATCTCGGATTCCGTGTAGCCGACGTAGACGTAGAGCGTAAGAATTTTGAGGTCAAGTTCCGATAAGCTTTCAAGAGCAGACAGCAGTTGTTCGTCCTCAATTTTTCCGACCCATGCAAAACGACTGTTGGTTTCGCAGTAGTGGTCCGTAACAGAAATAGCTTCCTGATACTTGTTCATCAATGGCGAGTAGGATTCTTCGCTCTGTTCAAAGGACGGAGCTGCAATTTCCTGCGTATGGTTCTGGTAAGAACGATTAGCGTTAAAAACAGACCAGTCGTAATCGTACATTGCCTGAATCGCTTCGTTCCTCATGCCAGCATTCTCATACTGCTTACGGGTCACAGCCCACTGGCTATCAAAATTCTTCTTTTCCAAACCGTAGTTAAAGCCCATGTTAAACCTCCAAATTTTCGATAAAGCGTAAAAAGTCGAAAATTTGGAAGGCTAACGATAAACACCGTAGCGGTTCACATCCACGCGCTGCTTGTAGCCGGTGATCTTCTTCTCCAGCAGCTTGTCTACGCAGTTCATCACGTCAGTCATTTTCGTGTCCTTTCCCCCGGACTCAGGGAGGGGAAGGATACCGATGACGGAGACTGGATAGGGGTTCACGCCGTGCACTGAACCAACCTGCAAAACGCAAAAAGGCCCGATTCCAGAGATGGGAGGTACACCCATAGACCGGTCGTTCTACCGCAGCAGACAGCGTCTGCCGGCTGATAAAACTCCGTTATGGTATCCTTAACCCTCTCTAGAATCGGGCCTTACGATATTATTTTTGTTCTTAGAACTTGCCTTTGGGGGGGGTTCGTCCCTTGAACTGACTACATGATAACCAAGAACACCTCAAATCACCAGTTCATCAGATGAGCTCTAAAAAGCAGCACAAAAAGCATCGTTATTTCGTACTTTTATAAAAAATACCGTCATGTCAGATGCTCTTATGCAGCCTTACTGCGCCGTTTTATTACCGTTTAGGGCTCACTTCTTGAGCCCCTACCTCAGAAAAAATTTCAAAAAAAAAGAGGCGACCAGACCGTTTTATGGTCCAATCGCCTCATAGGTATATTCTGTTGTGCCCGCATTAACAGGCAGTTTTGAGTTTCGCACATCCACATGCTTCAAGGCAGACATTGACTTGTTCGATGCCCTCTTTGTAATACTCCGTCAGAACCATCTGATAGACAGTATTCTTTTGATTGTTGAAATCCAGCGTGATTCCGCACATCCTCAATAAATCACCGCTTACAGGTGGCGGAAGGTGCAGTGCCACCGAGATGGCAACGATCTGCTCCACACTTGCATCCTGTCCTGCACGAAGCCGCTTTACCGTAGATACAGAGAGCCCAGACTCTGACTCCATCTGTTCCACAGACATATTCCGGTCGTTCATCAGCAGCTTCAAGGCCTCTCCAAACCCTACCCCCGAAATTGTTCTGCGTATTGCCAACGACCATTGAACCTCTTCCGCAAACGCAACTGCAGCTGCCAATCCCTGTTCGGCAGTTTTCTGCGGCAACTGACGGCAAACCGAGTTGGCACTGACGGTTTCCACCTTGGTATCCGTATTCTTATGTACATCGGATGCCACCTCGGTTCACCCCCTTCCATACTGCAAATGCAAACAAAAAAAGACCGGAGATGCTAAGACTCAGTGACTTGTTACAAGTACACTATCCTAGCTTCTCCGGTCTTTGTATATACAAAGATTCCGATTGCGAAGTCAGATTGAATTGAAATAACAGTCCAATTCTCGAATGAGCATACTTATCCTCTTACATAATTCACAAAAGCAGTTATTTTAGAGTTATCTACCTAGAGTTTTTATAATCCTGTAAAAAATCCCGTTACTATTGCTTTTCTAATTATGTATTTTGGATCCGTATACCTTAAATTCAAAAATCCGTTTCAGCTTTTACCAATCACATATACCTTTTCGCTGAAACTCACAGACTGCTTATATTATTTTTACTGTTTCAATTCAGAGTCTTAATATACCTCGCATCTTCGGTTTTCCTTTCTGTTCAATTATGTTGTATTGCATTTACACTATGGAATCGAGATGATGGGTCAAAGCCTCCTTTGGGCTCAAATCCCATGGTGATTATAGCACCAAAATTATCCAGCGTAAATATCTTTTCGACAAGTTTGGACAGAGTTCCAAAGCCGATGTCCCATTTTTGTGCAAGTTCACTTATGCGCCCCTATAAACGCAAAAAAGCCGGAATAAACTCCTAAAATCCGAAATAATTTCAGATTTTTTGAAGTCCACCCCGGCTTACTACCCATTCGAGCAGTACCAAACCAAACAGGTAGCAATTCAATTTTAAGCTGGCTCACACGGTCTCCTGATGAGCCAAGTGTGCAGATTCGCATCTGGCTCTTCTTGTCCTTGTCCTCAAACAGTGCAAATGAGCCGTGTATCCTTCTCCGGCAGGGAGTTGAACACACGGCTCATCATTTTAGGTTCAGAATCTCAAGAAGTTCGACAATCCTATGCCGTCTCTCGGGACAGTGAATCAGTTCCTCTTTCCCTTAAGTACTCGTTCACCTCATCAATTGACCTCATATACATACAGTTTAGAATCATCAAATGTGCTAGCTGTTCTTTGGTCGCAGCCAAGCTAAAACCCGCTTTTGCTATGAGCGCAAACGAAAGCCATGGAGGAAGGTGCATAGCAACGCATAGTGCAACCACGTTTTTCTCAGAAAAACTTTCAACCTTTCCATTTCTGTAGCGACCGATCGTTGACTCAGACACCTTTGATTCAAAGGCCAAAGCCTCTTGCGTAAATCCGAAGCGTGTCATCACATATCGTAGTGCTGCCGGGAAGCAAGCAGGCATATTCTCTAACACCTTGCGTTCTTCTTCAGCCTTCTCATTCTCAGACAGCCTTTCCTCCGGGTCTATAATACGATAGTAGTTTTTGATCTCTGTTTGATTTTTTTCAGCATGCGAGGGCATCCAAATCCCTCCCACGTCCGAAACTACTCAAGGTAGCCTCAAACGTGGGAGGAATGGGCATAGCGGTACCCATTGGATCAGTAGTCAAACCCGCAGTCGCGCGACTGGCCTTTTTGACTCTATTAACCCATAGCATATGCAATTGCGCATAAATCTGTGCACACTTAGCCTTTCTAATGCGTCTGATCAGTTCTCGCATCCTTTCCAATTCGAGAATTCTTTCATAAACGCACTGATACTCCACAGAATCCGGTGCCAGATCATCAGCAATATGAAGCAATGACTGAATCCGATTATTGATTCTGTTCTTTTCTTGCTTCAAACATAATAAGCTGACTGCTTTAGCAACTGCATCGATAGCTGATGAAAGTGTTGAATTTTGACAAATGATGTACATTTGCACATTCACCTGCCCTTTTCATGTAGTACGGTAAACCGCCAGTTTTATTATATCACATTCCATTTTAAAACAAAATATGCCTCGTTTTCTTATTGCTTCGCCATCTTCTCCTTAACCTTGTCCGGCACGTCGATCAGGCCAAAACGGTAGAACAGCCCATAGATGTACGACACACCCCGGATATCTCCCAGCGCCTTGGGTCTGTCCACTACCTCTCCAATTTTACCGATATTGTGATACGCCAGCAGCACAGAACTCCAAGCAAGGCTCTTGCTGTCCTCTCTGCGGTCGATCCACAGTTCCTTGGTGAACTCATCTCCCCTGCCCTTCTTCAACTTATATGTAAAGAGCAAGCCGGACATCGTCTTGAACTTGTATCCCCGAAAAGCCACCACACACTTCCAGAGATTCTCTTCGCAGAGATTCTTCTTCAGCGCAACCACAGCTCGATAGTGACGCTGCCGCTCTGCCCCGGCACTGATATTCGCCGCTTCAGCGTCCTCCGGGAAGTACACGCATTTCTCATACGGCAGATAAGAGGTCACCGAGGGACGGGACAGCTGCAAAGCCGACATAGTGGAGGTGACAGCAGCAGAATAACTCTGCGTACTTCTGAAAGAACCGAACGTCTGCTGGACGAGCTTTGCCGTGTCCGACTCGTAGACCCCGGCTGTGATGAGCAGCTTCCGAACCTTGATGGGGTTGAGGGACAATGCGTCTGCGATAGCTTGCAGGCTCATTTTGTCCGTATAAAGGTCAGCAGCTGCTTTCATCTGCTGTGCCAGGTTCTTGGCTGCACTGTACTCTGGCTTTGATGGCTTCCGACCACCGCCGGGTCTTCTTGTTTTCTTCATATCTTTATTTCCGTTATAAACTATATACATGCCTGTGAATGTCAATGAATATTTGAGCCTGCATAAATCGGAGCGCCAACACCATGTGCACGAAGTTTTAGCAACAAAGCTGTACTCGTCTACGGAAAGGAGGTTGTTCGATACCATATTGGTATCCTCACTCCGTCCTACGCTGTTACAGCCTAAATAACGTAACCCTATCTGCTCCGATAGCCATGGTCTTTACGAATGCATTAATTGCCTTCAATCCGGCAGAGTCATGGCAACTGAAAATCCACTTTGCGTCGCTATGAATTTCACTGCAAATTTTCTCAAAATATTCCATATCAACTTCCGAAAGTGAGTGTCCTATAACAATGACTGTATCAATGTCAGAAAGACCATCAAAGAAGCCTTCATGTTCTTTTATTATCTGTCTGCTGTTTTTTGTTGTTGCTTGATCATACCACCCAGCGTGAACCATAGCATCATTAAAGGCAGCATTCACCATTCCACGTTTGAAGCCATCTTTGAATCTCGGCATTTTGACACTGACATCTGATACATACTTTTTATAGGAGTGGCCAAGAATCAGTTTGGCTTTGCGGTTTTTCCTGCTCCCGTGTATATAGCACACACCTTTTGCACCATAGAGTGTTTCCGCAAACTCTGTGTAATTAAAATCAAGATATTTTGCGCTAGGTTTTACCAGGCCGGATAATGGTTTCACGCTTGAATCCACTTTCAAAGATTCGATCCATCTGCGAAACTTTTTAGGAAGTTCGTTTGTAATGGTATCCACCGGAAGCATCGCCATATCGATTGCTGCATAATAATCTGCCATCTGTGCATCTGGATCATAGGCATCAAAGGCATCTAGCATCTCTGGAATCGCCATTGATGGCGTATCCAAATCAAGATCCGCCAATGCTTCTTCTAAATTCCACCACAGTGCATCATTTTTGATGTACGTCTCCAATGTTTTTCGAAGATTACTGTGTTTTCCCAGCCAATCTCGGAACTTAGAATAGGATGATGGAACACCATGCGCCAAATCAAAGCCATTTCCTATTACATACAGTGTTGTCACTGGCGATTTGACTTCGATATTTGAAACTTCTTTTATTGCATATGGTGAATCAGATAATTCTTTTTCAAACTGTCTTGTAGCTTCTTCTGCTTCCTTCTTTTGACACTCCTGTCTTTTCTTCTCACTGCAGGCCCTGCATCTTCTAGGAAGTTCCCAGCCTCGATTCGCATAAAACATCTGTTGATATGGTGAAATAGTGAATTCCCGACCACAATCAATGCAATTTCTTTTCATTTCTACAGCATTCATATTTCTCAAATTATAAAATCCTTTATATCTCCAACTGGATGTGCATAAGTCTTGTCAAACAGCACGATATCCTTCGCGCTTTCACACACGGTGCTCTTATATTTAATGCCACTATACCCTTTATCTAAAAAATACTGTGCAACACATTGAAATGGCGCATACATAAGGTTCCTATCATCTGTATCTTCTAAGGGTTTGAAAATCTGCTCTGACATCAACTTCAAATAAGTTTTAAATGCCCAATCTTCTACTGCATTTTTTATCTTATTATTTTCTGCTACCGTAATTGCAGCTGCCCTACCTCTTCTCCTGCTTCTTCTAAATCGCGCTCTACAAATTTCCTTATAAGTGCATTCGAGCCTAGAATTGATTTGTTCGTATGTAAGGTCATCTGCAACCGTCAAATCAATGATTTTTTTATTTTCAAATTCTCTCTTAATAGAAAATGTGCAAATTCCGAATCTGTTTCCAGAAGATGCTCTGCATTCCTTAATAGTACATTCTTCAGCGCGTGTTTCTCTGCGTGATACTGCTAAGTAGAGCCACTCAACGCCAACTGGACTAAATCGATTGCTTTGCGTTATAAATTCTGCTTTGGGAAGAAAACGTTCATAGTCAACTGCTTCTGTTTCTGCAAGAATTGAGCCCCGTTTAAGATATGAATTTCTTTCCACATTTTTGAGTGAGCATTCAAAACGATCTGTACAAAGCATGAAAAGCTCATCGAAAACTTTTAGGAATCCGCTAGCGGTTGCTTTTGACACTTCTTCGTAGGTAAATTCCCGATTTTTCAGTGCATCCCGAAAATCATTCCATGTGCTTTTAATTACTTCTTCGGAAGAATGCACATCTCCAAAGTCAATAGGGTGCTTAAGAAACGGATATGGCATATATTTGCTTCCTCTCTATTTCATTTTTCAAAATCCAAAATCATTCAGATTAAATCTCATACATCTGCATATGCAGCAGGATCCGGATGCATAAGCCGGATAGAGTCTGCCAGCGCATGAACGTGGAATACTTGATTCTGTTTTCAGAACACCATTGCTGCTTGTTTTTCCGCTGTTTGCACATTCCTTGATGAGATTCAAGCAGTGCTGCTTCTTTAAACTGCGATACTCGCCTGCCATATATTTTTTCCATCAACGACACTGCGATTTCCAATCCGCAATCCCTTCGGAGTGCGGATCTCGTGTTCTCCATTACTCATCTTTTTTTCACGGCCTCCTTTTTTCTGGTTTGAATTTCATCTTTTCATTCAGTTTCAACTTTTCGACTCTTCTGAACTTTTCTTGAATTTCACTTTTTCACTTGCATATTTACGAAATTTCCAGTATAATAGCCATAAAAATTGAAAGAATATAGCATAATTATATGCAAGTAGTGTCGCGGTGTCAAGAGGAGAATGTGAAATCTTATTGCACATTCTGAATTGAATATTTACAAATCCCGTTGCACATTGTTGCAGCACGATAACTACGCCATAGAAAGGTTGCAAACATGAAATTTGGAGAGAAAGTTCGCGATCTACGAAAGAAACATTCTTTAACACAGGACGAATTGGCACAATGTCTGGGTATCAACAAACGAACAATCATCGGATGGGAACGTGATGGCCGCTACCCTCGCAGTATTGAAATGCTTGAAAAGATGGCCGATATATTTCATGTACCTCTGACCTATTTACAGCCGGATCAGTCTTTATTTATCGAACGTGCCGCCGAAGCCTACGGAAAAAAGGGCAAAATAGAAGCCCAGCATCTCGCATTTGAGCTTACTGAGCTATTTGCCAGCGGAGAGTTGACCCCGCAGGATATGGACGGCATCATGTATGAAATGCACAAAGCCTATTTTAAGTACCGAGAACAAAAACGAGAAAAGGAACGAATAATGAACCTGTGAACCACTGTTCTATTCACTATGCTATCCCCGGAAGGAGATCACATTATGGATTCTGCATTTATTCACCAAGCTGCTAATGAACTTGTCCAAAATGTCGGAACTCGCAACATCAAACAGATCGCGCGCAGTTGCAGTCTGGACATCAGTGAAACATCTCGCATTAGAGATATGTTGGGTTTGCTTTCGCTCTATTTTGATAAGCCACTGATTCTTATCAATCGCCAGCTGGACAAACAGACAAAGCAGATGGTGTGCGGCTATGCGCTGGGACATTATCTGGAGCATCAGTTGCTCATGAACTTGCATACCCTGAACAAGTTTCTGACCATTAAGGACAAGCACATCCTTCTTTACGAGCATAACGCTTTCACATCTCACCTGATGCTGGACAGTAATGAAGTCTATCAAATGACGAAGCGCGGGTTAGACGCTGCGCAAATCTCTGCAGCCAAACGGATTCACCTTAATCTGGTACTGGTGAAACTTCTTGAACTGCACCATCTAGGATACGATCTACGGCACTATCACGCCCAGCACCATGCGTTTATCAAGCAGTTCAACCTTCCGGCACATTTTCAGTTTGATGTGGCCGCCGGATGAACTTATGTTCTTATAACTCTAAAACCCGTGATGGACGGTGCGTTATGCACCGTCCATCACGGGTTTTTCGTGTTATTTCAGTTTTGTGAGAATTTCATCGGCACTCATGCCTTCGGCAAGCAGCTTTTTCAGAACGGATTCCGCTTCAGCCTTTTTTGCTGCCTCGGCGGCTTTCTGATCTGCTTTCGCTTTCTTTGCTTCCAGTTTACCTACTTCCTTCTCGGCAGACTTCAAAGCCGCATGTTTAGTTTTCAGTTCTGCTTTCAGGGAATCAATGTTCGCCGTGATAGACGCAATTTCCGTGTTGAGAGATTCGATGGTAGACTGCTTTTCTGCAATCTGGGATGCAAAATCGTTGACCACTTTGGGCTTGTTCTTGCTGCCTTTGTTTCTGGGCACACGGATACCTCCATCAAATTTATATTGCTTTAATGTAAGTATATCATATTGTTTGCTCTATTTCAATTTTAGAAATTGAAATGGCAGTCTACCTGTTCTTTTGCAATATGCTCCATATCCGGATAAATAGAGCTTTCACGGAATCCCATCGCATCAAGTTGAGCTAAGAGCTGCTTTCTAATCTGCTGTGGTATACGAATCTTATAAAAGTAGTCGCAGGATTCGTCCAACTTGAGTATCTGATCCAATCGTTCAGTAGTGCTATGAATCGTAAAATCTGACTGTTGCACATACATTCTCAAGTCACATCCTACTCCATGGCACGCAATGATTCTGTTCTGTAATTCATAATCATTGTTGTCATGATTAGAAAATGCGCCTTCCAAATCACCTCTCAGACTGTCGTAGCTTATCGGAGGCACATATTCTCCATAATTCACTTTTTTATTCAGTTTCATTGGATTCAGCACCCAAACGGCTGCATCCGTCTTTGCATTTTTATTGCTACTCAATGCAAAATACAATGCAACCAGTGGTGATTCAGACCAATCCAGCAACCTAGTTGGCAAGCCATAATGCTGCATCAACGTTAACCACGATGCGCGATCATACCGTTGCGGCGCATTTGAGTTCAGCCGCATGGTATGAATCATGAAATTGGTCGATATATACTGCTCATAGTTCTTACCCATACCATCTTTTCGTTGAACCGATGGTACTAGACCCCACGAATAATCAGACTGTCCCCGGAACCACATACGGTACTGTTGTTCTACATCAATTTGTGTAATTACTTCTATATAATTTCCAATATTATTAATTTTTAATTCACGAATCATAATGCAATTTTCTCTATCTTAACAGTAGTTTAACAACATTCAGGCCTTTTTAGACTGTTTCTGCAAAATCAATCTAAAGTAAGTTGTTCTCGTACACTCTCCTTCAACTTGACCCTGCCCAATGTACATAATATCAAACAGTCCATCAATTAAATTCTCCAGCATTTTTTCATCACGAATTGGATATGACTTCATCTTCTCTATATACCTTGATGCAGCAACTTTTGCTTTTTTACAATCGATATTTTTTCTTTCTGCACTGCGTACCGTCTTTTCAATAAATCTTTCTTTTTCTGCACTATTAGGCACTATTGCATTTCCGTAATTCCAATCATTGCGCATAGTTGTAATATAAACACCTTCATCTTTCAGTGCATTCCAAATTTTCTCTAACACTATGCGCTTTTTATCATACTCAAATCGAGTTATAAATGCATCATTTATAACGATATCATATTTTTCGTTTAGTCCATCAAACACATTTTTCTGCTCTACTTCCCAAGAAAAGTTGTTAGCTTTTGCCACATTCTGACAGATGTTAAGTGGTGTTTTGCAAATATCGCAGATTTTTATTTTTTTAATTCCTTTCATCTGGCACAAATATGGCATCGAGAAATCCGCAGTTCCTAAAATCAAAACTTTTTCTAATTCATTCACATATTGTCGAATTGCTTTTTCATAGAAGTCTTCGTGCCAAAACGGGTTTGAAACCACTCCCAGATATCTTAGTATCATCCAATTTTCATGATACCAAGTACAATCATTTTGATCCATATACCCGCTTTTACAATCAAATAATTCTTGTAATTTATTTGAGTTGAGTAACCTAATATACTCTTCATCCATCTTTTTCAATTTCTTTTTTCAACTCCTTAAATTCATTCATTCCTGCACTCGAATTAAGATGACCCTTTTCAGGAACTATCACCTGTTTTGCATGCAGCAATTTTGATATTTCCTTTGACATTTCTATCGGCACATACGGGTCGTTGTCTGAATACAAGCATATCGCTTTATTAAAAAACTCACCTGCTTTTGAAATATCACTATGCTTAAAAAAGCTTTGATTTACGTTATCAAAATTTTCTATTCCAATAAAGCCATAAAATGGAGCCGCCAAATAAAGATTATTTATTTTAATTTTCTCATCAATTAAATAGTCAACAATAAAAGCCGGTCCCAAACTATGCCCAATAAACGATGTCTTTTCTCCTATAAATGGTTTGTACGCATCAAGAACTCTTTTCCAATTTTCATAGTTTTGATCTATGCATGGAAATTGTGGAGCTAATACCTGTTTTCCCTCACTTGTAAGAACATTAAATAGCCACGGTTCCCAATTTTCAAACGGATGTCCATAGCTTCCATGGATAATAACATAGTCATACATCATTTATTTGCCTCCAATTTCATTAATGTATTATTAATTTGCTTTGCAAGGTTCTCAAGGAATTTTGTCGTCACGCGATACCCACACAGTCCTTTGTTGGTGCTAAAAGGCGGCGGGAAAGAATCCTCAAACGATGTTCCCTGTTCAAATGCAATAGGAACTATCTTTTTCATCTTATTATAAATAAACATCTGAGACAAAACCAAATTCTCAAAAAAGACTCCGGATCCACTACCTTTTTCGTCAATCAGCAATGACTTTTCCTTATAATTCTTACTTCCCATAACAAGAATTACATCCGCCTCAGGAGCTTTTTGCATAAACGTCACCACATTAACACCAAGCGGTTCATCAGCGTAGCACCAGACTGTATATCCTTTTTGTCTCAGATATGCCGAAACCTTTTTTATGCGGTTAATTGTATTTTCCGAATCTTCGCTGTAAGAAATAAATATCTTATAATCTTTCATGGCTTCCTCACTTTCGCTATTTTTTTCCTGCAATGAACGTTTTACAAACTCATTAAGCAACTTAGGCAACTGTGTATATAGCACATCCCAACAGAAATCCATCGTATACCATGCAACTTGTGTTATCTGGCAACTTTGTTCTTCCTGAAGATTTAATTCCTTGTTTTTCTCTATTTTGCTATACACTTTATCTTCACACAATTTCTGAATATAATCTGTCAGTTCAGCTGAATTTCCATATGATCCGTCATCATTTTTCAACAAGCAACATGCTGTTGCACTTCCATCAACAATTTTATCATCTTGCATCCATTCAGCTTTTCTATCATAGAGATAACGAACAACTTTTGACACACGTTCCTTTCTTTGTCCATTCAATTTTGCCTTTGAAGAGTAAATTGCCTCCAAACATAAAGATGAGGTTTCATATGGTGTATTCCATCCACCCGTATGTGCTTCCCAATGATTGCTTGCCTTTATATATTCCAGTAAGAAAGATATGCCACGACTCACATTATCATTAGCAACAGTATATCCTGCCTGCGATAACCCAATTAAAATTCGTGCTGTTATCCATGGGATTCTTGTAGGATACCATCCGCCCTGAGAAGTTTGTCTTGAAAAAAGTTCTGAGACAGCTGCATTATATAAGTCTTCATGTTGATATTGATATAGCTCACTCTTCAATCCAACAATGAGCCCAAGTAACCAGTTTTTATGGGCACAATTACAATCAAACTCTGACCCTCTCTCAAATAAAGAAAATCCCATCTCATCTTCTTGAATCATTCTCTTTTTAATTTGATTGAAGTCATTTGTTGTTGCAATTTCACGGTAGTGTACTTTGACCCGTTTTTCAGAGGCTTCAAACTTTTCACAAAATTTATCCAGAACATTTTTATAATCAGGCAAGACTCCAAGAAGTGACGCGACCTTCAAAACAAAATACATTGATGAAGGTGCATTTTCCCATGCTGGATCTACTCTGGTTTGATTTTTTATCGCTGTTTCAAAACAGCTTAAACCACTCCATATCAGGCTTATGCTTTGTAGTTTTTCTTCTCCATGTTCTCCAATCAATTGTCTTATTGCTCTCCACTGTTTGCCAGGTTCCTGTTCTTGAATATAGTCAAGAATAATCTTGTCCATGGCTGGAAGAGAATTTATTTTTAGGGCATTCTTGTTTTTTTCTATATAAAGGTATAAGAAACGGCATATTTCCTTGTGACCTACGTAATATGTTGTTCCGACTGCTTTAATAGTTGTCAATTCTTTCGACGATACGCTTGCTTCAACGAAATCTTTAGGAACCAAGTATTCAAATGACCCTAACACACATAATCTATAAATCAGCTCAATTTTCTGAGCGTCATTTGTTTTCACAAATGTCTCAAATAATTCTTTTTCTGGCTCGCCTAAGTTCTTTTCACAGTATTTTGCCGCACTGTTTAGCAGCGCGAGATTTTTTCCACATATTTTTCTAAGTTTTTTATCCCCTATTTCTCTTTGCAATTGCGCAATATATCTGTCCGTATTCACTTGGAATGCCTTAAACACAGATTGATAGCCAGCAAATTTCTCGTTTGTCAAAAGAGAAACCCAACTCACCATAAATATATGGATATTTCTATTTTTTAATGTATCTTTCTTTTCTGCAATAATTTTAAAAAGTTCTTCCGTTTTTTCTGTATCGCATTGCAAATCATCCAATAAAATTGCAATATTCCTTCCACAATATATCAACAGCTTGATAAGAGCATATTCTTCATCAGAAGAAAAGCAAGGATTATACGCCACCTTTATAATTGGATAGCTATTTAATTCTTTAATTCCCATATATGTTTTTCCAGAACAACTCATTCCATAATACCATACGACTCCTTCTTCCTTCAAAGTTTCTCTAATTTCCTGATCCGGAATATTAATTGTGTACTTGTCTTCAACATATCCAATTTGATTACTGTATTTGTCCCATGTCTCAAATACATCCATAAATTGTTCCGCTGTTGGTATTGTATTTATATCTACGGACATATTAAAAGCTGCCAAGCACAAAAAGTCCAAAAAACATATTTTACCAAGTAAAAACTGTTTTAGTTCTTCTAGGTCTACATCAATAATTGGAATTTCCAGATTCCACTCTTTATCATCCTTTACGAGCGAAAAAATCATTGCCTCATTCGACATTGTAAGTTTCGCATGAAAAGCTTTCATGCATACATCTACTTTCGATGTAATTTCCTTAAATATCTTGAGAACAAGAGCAATCGTTGATGCATCGTTCAAACATTTCACAGCAGAAAGCTCATATATTTGTGGAATCAAATCAACCGATATTGAAACTTTTTTCCTATTATTCGACATAGCCCACTCTCCTGAAATTTTCAACCATCGTTAAATAACATATAAAAATGCTCTACCGCATGCTAAAGCCAACTTTCATTGGCCCTAGATTCGGTAGAGCATTATTGCCCATCTTGGAAATGCAGCTTTACTAAATTTCAGTATATATCGTCCACCAAGATATGGATACCATTTTTCTTTTATAATAACACTATATTGTCTATCTTTCCATATCGATTCTCCGACAGTTTTGTCGGTATTTCGTCAGTCTGTTGTTTATTCTTCCTTTTTGTATTGTATGAGCATTTCTAAATATTCATTTAACATTTCGTGTTTCCATTCAGGAAGGCATCTATACTTCGTCAAAAAATCCATTTCAATATCGTTCACATCCACTCGCGTATCTTCAAGAAATTCACTTATTGGAATCCCCATTGCATTGCATATCTTATATAGTGTATACAGTTGCGGTGCTGTTTTCCCGTGCAACATTTCATTTAATGTCGATGATGCAATTCCTGCTTTTTCAGCTAGCCTGTGAATTGACAAATTCTTGGATTTTCGAGCCATGTCAATTTTTTTCAAAACCTTTTTACACTCTAAGTCGGGCTTATATTGCAATGTATCTCTTGGCCTACCTTCCATTTTTTCAAGCCTTCTCTTCCAAGTTTTTACTTTCCCATAGCATTCTTTTCATTTTTTCGCGTTGCTCCACGGGCATTCTGTTTCGTATTTCATAAGTCATCTGAACTTTTGCCGGAACTATTTTTCAAACGCTTTTCAAGAATAGAACGTGCTTTTTCAAAGCACCATTTCTTTCCCTTTTCAAAAAGAACACCGTCAATAGTCGTTGCAATTATTGCTCCTGCTATTACATAAGCTGACAACAGAGAAACCGTAGAAAAAAGCATCTTAATCATTTCTATGCCGACTCCTAAAAGAAGATACGGAAAGCCTGCAAGTGCAAGGGTCATAATCCATCCCAATATAGAAACCTTTTTTTCAAAATCATTTTTCTCTTTATCTTCCATGACTGATATTCGAGCTTTCAAGGTTTCAATTTCATCCGAAGAATCCTTTTCCAGTTTCTTCAACTTCTCTTGAGTTTGTGTATGAGCAGCAACTTCATCCTTATATTTCTTTTGAGCCTTTTCCTGTATATCCTCATAAATCTCTAAATAAGTGTTTGAGTTAAATCGAGCATAATCACCTTTTGTTATATCCATCAGGGAGTCCAGCACTACCTTGTGGGTACGCAAGAATAGGAATGTTTTTTCATCAATAACATCCGCATTTCGTGCTTCATCCAATGACCGAATATACTTATCAAGCATCGCTGCATCTGGTTTCAAAAAAGCATAACAATCCGCAAGTAATTTTTTCTTTTGATACTCTAGTAGCTGCATCGGACTATCCAGCCATAAAATTGCGCCAAATAGGTCAGCTGATATGCAAGCTGGAACATGCCCTGCCTGAAGGCTTCTGTTGCTCTCATATTTCTTGCTGACATTCGCAATGGCATTATTTGAAGTCAGCATAATATGTTTGGCATTTTGCAGTCTAGTTGCTGTTTGTCCCTGACGCTCTCGATAAATCATGATGATGGAGCGTACATCAACTCTGATGCTTTCCTGCTTTTCCGACGATAATTCATAGCCATGATCCTCATAGCGGTCTTGAACCATATTAAACAAACATTTTTCGTCTTCTTGAAACTTCTCCTGAAAAACATCGTAGTTAGTTTCTTTTTTGGTTACGCCCAATCCATTCAGCTTTGCTTCAATGTTTCTGCAGAATTCAGAGATTTCTGTTTCGTCCATCTGCGAATCATGGAAAAAGCGAGCCGCATTGTTTGCCTTTCTTAAATCATATGATGTGTCATTTGCCCATCCAGCAGCTCTTGTAATGATACCATCAACTTCATTAAAATTATGATTCAACACATGGACACTACACCTTGCTTTCCGCATATCGGCTACAAGCTGCTGATACGACTCCGTTCTGGAAGGGTCATCCATTCCGAGCAGTGCAAAAACAATCGGAGAGTCCAAGTAAACATGCAAATCCGAATAATCAGCTGCTGTTTCTCCTGCAAAAAACAGGGCCTGTTTTACAATATTGCTAGCCGCGAGTGCTGAAACGAATGAATATAGTTCTGTCTTTAATTCACCCTGTTCTTTGATGAAACTATACCAGCCATATTCAGATGATGCCATGCCATCCTGCTCATTGACTTTTTCTCCTGACAATATTTTCTCATCAGTATCATCTAAAATACCTGCTACAAATGCACTTATATCCAGTGAAGATATATCGATATCCTGCGTTCGGCAATACGTTGCGAATTCATTGATTAATTGGTTCCAAAGCTTATTAAAATCCGTTTCGCTAAAACGATACTTGGCGAGTTCATTCACAACTACGCTGTATTTTCCATGGTCTTCAACAAAACTTCCATTCTGAATACCAACCCCCAAAATCTGCCGAATGAATGGCAACGGAAGTTCCATGTTATAGCGTGTTTTGAACTTGTCAGCTATAACATCGTCTTCCACTACGGTCAAACGTTCTTCAGAAATCATATTCGCCATAAAGGAAAAATAAGTATCCAAAATGTTGCTACCTAGGTACCCGGATTTATATGCAGCATACAGTTTTACAACGCCCGCCATTTTTTACCTCATTTCAAGCTTCTTTGACGTGTTTTCATTTTATGTTCGTCTTTCATTTTTTCGCGACAAATCTTCGATTTTTCTCCGATACTCTACGGATATCCTATCCTCTGCTCCATAAATCAACCGCTTTCTTGACCCACTCATAAGATGAATAAAGAAGAGTGCAATCACAAGAATCAATAAAATGCTATCAGACTATCGGCAAAAACTGTCCCAATTCTTGTTGTCACTTTTTTATTCAACCGTAACGCTCTTCGCCAAATTTCTCGGCTTATCTACATCCAGACCCTTGGCGACGGACACATAATAGCCCAGCAACTGCAACGGGATTACCGCCAAACTACCAATAAAGTGTTCATCCACTTTCGGTACATAAACCGTAAAGTTCACCTGATCCTCAGTTTCATACTTTCCGTAAGTGGTCAAACCCATCAAATATGCGCCACGGCTCTTACACTCCAACATATTGCTGATGGTCTTTTCATACAACTCGCTCTGAGTCAACACTCCGATGACCAGTGTTCCCTGCTCGATCAAACTGATCGTGCCGTGCTTCAGCTCGCCCGCAGCGTATGTCTCGGAGTGGATATAGCTGATTTCCTTCAGCTTCAGGCTGCCTTCCAAGCAGATGGCATAGTCGATGCCGCGACCTACGAAGAACACATCATGCGCATTGGCGTACTTTGCTGCAAACCACTGGATGCGCTCTTTGTCTTCCAGAACTTTCTGCATCTTCTCCGGGATGGTCAGCAGTTCAGAGATATAATAGCTGTACTGCTCTTCCGTGATCTTCTCTCTGACCTTGGCAAACTCAACTGCGAGACAGTACATCGCTACCAGCTGTGCGCTGTATGCCTTCGTCGTGGCAACAGAGATTTCCGGGCCTGCAAGAGTGTAGAACACTTTGTCTGTTTCACGGGCAATGCTACTGCCAACCACATTGACAACTGCCAGTGTGTGCTAATGCCCTTTTCTTTTGCAAGGCGGAGCGCCGCCAACGTATCCGCCGTCTCACCGGACTGGCTGATAACGATTACCAGTGCCTTCTGATTGATCGTCACCTTCCGATAGCGGAACTCTGATGCCAATTCTACACGCACCGGGATGTCTGCCATATCTTCCAGTACATACTGTGCAGCCATGCCAACATGCCATGCAGAACCGCAGGCTACAATGTAAATCTGCTCGAAGCTCTTGATCTCATCCTCAGTGATTTCCACACTGGACAGGTCGATCTTTCCATCCTTGATAACAGAGTTCAGAGTATCCTGCACAGCTTTCGGCTGCTCATGGATCTCTTTCATCATGAAATGCTCGAACCCAGCCTTTTCTGCGGCTTCTGCATCCCATTTGATCTCCGTGGTCTGCTTCTCGATCTCGTCTCCATTCAGGTCATAGAAGTGAGCTTCTCCCGGAGTCAGCTTTGCAAATTCCAGATTGCCAATATAATAGACATTCCGGGTGTACTTCAGAATTGCAGGAACATCCGATGCCACATAGATCTCGCCGTCTGCAATACCAATGATCATCGGGCTGTCCTTACGAGCCCCCCAGATCTCACCCGGATAGTCACGGAACATCAGCTCAAGGGCATAGGAACTACGGACACGAACCATCGTTTTAGCAATGGCATCAATGGGACCCAGGTTATATTTTTTGTAATAGTAGTCCACCAGCTTGATGACCACCTCGGTATCCGTCTGACTGTAAAAAGTATAGCCGTGCTTCAACAGCTTTTCTTTCAGCTCAGTATAGTTTTCGATGATGCCGTTATGTACACCAACTACTTCCGCTTCCACTGCTCCGGAACCGGAACGACTGCAATTACCAGAAACGTGCGGATGCGCATTGGTCTGGCTCGGTTCACCATGCGTTGCCCAGCGAGTATGACCAATACCGTAGGTTCCTTTCAGAGCATTGCCAGCATCTGTTTTCTCGATCAGGTTGGACAGACGGCCTTTTGCGCGGCCTGTCGGTTTCCTGTAAAACCAACGATTCCACACATTGTTTATTCCTCCCGGTATTTTCTCTTATACTTTCCCTCTATTACGGAAAATGACTCCGGATTCATCTCCAAGAGTCATCTTCGACTTTATGCCTTGTATCCCTTTTCGCAAATCACATTGACTACTTCGTCCACATACTTCTGGCACGTGTCATGGTCAGGGGCTTCCACCATCACACGGACCACCGGCTCCGTACCGGACTCGCGCACCAGAATTCGACCGTTATCGCCCAAAGCCTCGGCTACTGCCTTGACGGCCTCCTGCACTGCCGGGTCGTTCTGTGCGGTCTTTTTATCGGTGACGCGGACATTCTCCAGAACCTGCGGATAAATCTTCAGAGGCTCAGCCAGCTTGCTCATGGGCAGTTTTTTGGCCAGCATGACCTCCATCATCTTCAGGCTGGTCAGGATACCATCACCGGTGCTGGCGTACTTGCTGAAGATAATATGACCGCTCTGCTCACCGCCAATACGGCAGCCGTTCTTAGCCATATACTCATAGACGTACTTGTCACCCACTGCAGTCTTGGCGTAGCCGATGCCCTTCTCATCAAAAGCCTTATACAGGCCAAAGTTGGACATGACCGTGGTAACGACGGTATTGGTCAGCAGCTTGCCACGCTCCTTCATGTAGCAGCCGTAGATGTACAGGATATGGTCGCCAGTGATCACATTACCCTTTTCATCCACACACAGGCAACGATCAGCATCGCCGTCATAGGCAAAACCGATGTCCAGGCCCTTCTCTACCACGAACTTCTGCAAGCCCTCGATGTGGGTGGAACCTGCATTGTTGTTGATATTCGTACCGTTGGGCTGTGCATTGATGACGTAGGTGTCTGCGCCCAGCGCATCAAACACAGACTTAGCGATGTTCCAGGAACTGCCGTTGGCGCAGTCCAGACCAACCTTGACACCCTTGAAAGAGTAGATTCCGAGGCTGATCAGATAGCCCATGTAGCGGTTACGGCCTGCCACATAGTCCACGGTGCAGCCGATATGCTCACGGTGGGCAAAGGGCAGTTCCGGCCAATCCTTGTCGAACACGTGGAGCTTGCCATCGATGTAGTCCTCTACCAGCAACAGGATTTCCTCGGGCATTTTCTCGCCATAGCAGTCAATCAGCTTGATGCCGTTATCGTAGTAGGGATTATGGCTGGCAGAGATCATGATGCCACAGTCGAAGTCGTCCACGCGGGCGATGTAGGCCACACTGGGCGTAGTAGTGACGTGCAGCAGATAGGCGTCTGCGCCGGAAGCAGTCAGACCAGCAACCAAGCTATACTCGAACATATAGGAGCTGCGGCGAGTGTCCTTACCGATGACGATGCGGGCAGGCTCGTTGTTGCCGTTACGCTCACGCAGAGCGTTGTAATACCAGCCCAGAAAACGGCCAACCTTGTAGGCGTGGTCAGCGGTCAACGTGATTCCAGCTTCGCCACGGAAGCCATCGGTTCCAAAATACTTTCCCATTATAGTTTTTCCTCATTCAAAGAGTGAATTGACGAATAGAAATGTGCCTTTAGCCGGATAGTTATCCGTTGCCTGCTGCTCACCACGGAGAGGTAGCACACTTAAGCAGCACAGCCATGCTGGTGCATGGCCGATAGGTTTTAGTTCCGTCTGATTAATGGTTGTTCAATCAACCGAATCCGAACCATATCAATTATCGTACACACGGTATAAATTGCCGCCACTGAAACGACGGCATGGATTATCACATTGCCTCCTTGATATGCCCCAACATTATTGCAAACATCCACCCATAACCAGCGCCGCATTGTATCGCTATTTGCGTGGATCAATAAGACTCCAAACGTAGAAGCCGCAATTGTGTTGATTACTTTACTATACCCGATCTTCAGGTTCTTAAAGAAAAGAAATGCACTAACACCAGTTGCCAATGCTAGTACTTTATTGGAATCTGCCACAAAGAAGTAACAAAGCCCAATTTCCTTTCCAATCATGCGACTAAGCGTAGCCAAAACAACAATGCTTGCCCATGAAAGTAGCAAAGATACTCCCGCTATTGAGCCAGTGACTTTTACATCACCAAACCATTTTTTAGGATACAAACGAATATATGATGCTATCACATAGAGGACGCTAAACCATGTGACATAATTGAACACTACATTCGCTTTTACAAAGGACGGTAGGAACACATAAACAGCCAAACACCATATCACCAGCAAGAAGTGCTCTTTCTCTCTCAGTGCATGAATCAGCTTGTTTAGGAACGGAATCAACAGATAGAATAGCAGAAAGCAACCTGTAAAATTATCCGCTACTGTAAAAAATGGGAATATCATTTTCAGGAAACCTTTGATAGAAAACATCTCATAGCCAGTGAAAAAGAATATGCACCACAACCCAACGGTATAGAAATATACTTCACCCAGCAATTTGACAAGCTTCTTTTTTGTGATATTTGAGGTACACATAAAGTACCCCGTAATCAATACAAAACAATTGATTCCTGTTTTGCCGCCCCAGCCAAACAATAGCAGGAAATAATCCTGAAAGCGCAAGGTGCTTTGTGCGTCAATACAGTTTATTAAACCAGAATTAACAACATAGTGATGCGCCACAATCATCAGCATCGAAAGGATGCGAAAAAGTTCAATATTAGAACTTCTTATCCCCCCCCCCCCGAATTTATTGGCCTTTACCGCAATTTCGTCCATTTCCAAACCTCTCAAAAATCTTTCTTGTCAGCTTTTCTATCACAGATGCGCTCCACATCTTCCAGTGATAGATTCTCGTATCCGGATTCACATTGCTTTCTCATGAGTAACAGATTCGTATTCTTCCTTCGTCACTGTTCCTGAATTCGAATAATCTATCATACCAAATGCGAAGCCAAATGCATATTTCATAGCTCTAATAAAGAATGGGACAAATAGCAGGCATAGCAGAATAGTAAAAAGCCTTGGGAAGCCTGTAACAAGAAGAATAATATTCAATATCCCTATAACAGTCATGGTCGCATACGTAACTGTGTTAGATACTTGTTTCTCATCAATCTTATCGTTCTTTGTTTTTCTTTCTTCAAGCAACCTTACCGAATCATTAACTAGTGTTTTTGTTGCCGAATCCAGCGAAGTCACAGCAAATGCGAGCATCGTTAATGCTGTCAACACATAAATAGCGAGACCTCGCGAAAAAGAAAGTGTATAGCCCGTTGCTGCTGAAACGATATGCCAAATAACCGTTAACGCAATCAATGAAAATGTGCCATACTTAATAACGGATTTTACTGAATAGCCATTGCTACAGTATGCTACGAAACGACCACAAAAGACAGACCACGAAACAACTGTTGCTTCAAAATACCACCAATACGGATTCGTCAGCCATTCTTTCCATGGCTCTGCATTCAACATACCTTGAAAAGGAAGTATCTTGCTGGCATCTACCATACTGTTATCAAATGTCGTAATCGTGGTAAACAACGCTATTGATGTAATGATAAACATCCATATATTAATTCTCGAATATCGCACCAATAGATTATTTTTTATTGAAATGGTCGCCAAAACCACGATCAATCCAATCACAGCAATAATTAAAGCCACTCTTTTAATTCCTTCAAGGCTTAATGGTGCTAAAATAGCAGTTGCAGCCATAGGAATTGACGTACTGAGTCCGATAATAATTGACAAAATATTAAGGACTGTGCTTCTCCGCTCTTTATATGTTGCCAAGCTATATATACCAGCTATTAACATTAACGAGGTCTGCCCAACGGTGTAAAACAGGTCCGCGTTCCAAGTTCCATATGTGTTCTGCAATTCTGAAGGAAAAGATCCCACCAGATATACGCCTGTAAATGTACAAGCAAGCATAGCCATATAACTAAACTTGCTTTTTATCACTTTATGCTGATCTGGTACCCAAATGATTCTTTCTCCATGTCTCGACAAACATAACGTAACACTAGCAATTGCGCATATAACAAATATTCCCAAATAGACGCACAACATAACCGGGTAGTCTGTTGCATTTCCTTCAAGCCCACCCATTGCATATAAATGATCAACCACTTTATTTATAAATTGCATCCAGCTATACCCCTTACTGCATTTCCTTTAATCCGCTATCGTATTCCTCTAACAATTCACCATAGTTATCATATTTGAGCAGCAAGTTTTTGCCGTCTTGGTCTTTAATTTCCAAGTTACTATTGATTATCCTCAATTTACTGCAAAGTTCCTCACAAGACTCTGAAGAAATTCTTATTACGCCCAATGTCATGTACTGCTTTACTGATTTTCCAACCTCTTTTGTAATATCGATTTTAACACCATTCAAAGTCGAAATTTTATCTATTCCTTTTATCTCGGAGATCACTCCAGAATGGGTTGCAAATAACATATACGCTGTTGCACAGCCACTATAATTATATTTTTCCACCGGCAAATCTGTTGTCTTATGTTCGATGCCAAGCTCGCAATCTATCATCCAATTTATTGAATCAAATCCTGAAATATCCTTATACGGTATGTTTACTACTTCTCCGCCAAATCTATATCCCATTTCCAACAGATAAAAATGGGAATCCTTGTCACGCATGCATTCAACCCATGCCACACCATCTGTCAATTTGGCTTTTTTGAAAACATCGATTACCTTATCGTTGACTTCTAAAATATATTGCTTTAAATGATAATTTGTCGTCGTAATAATCGAATACAAATTTGCCAACTCTCCCGGCTGATGATGTTCTGAGCTAAAAAAGAATAGTCTTGGCTCGCCGTTAGCTATAATATAGTTTACAGCAAACTCAGGGCCCTCCAACTTGCGTTCCATAATCAAATGTGGATTTTTTGAAAATGAATGTGCTCTTTCTATTGCATGTTCAACATCGGCTTCATTATAGCAATAACTCATTCCGCGATTAGCGCTCATATCAACAGGCTTAATCACAACCGGATAAGTTATGTTATAGTTTTCTTTATTTTGTAGATATTCTTCAATATCATAATCTTCGGCCACTGGAGCACCAACGCTTTTACATAGTTCCTTAAACACATATTTATTAGTCGCAGCTGACCATGCAGAATCATTCTGGCTATACATTGGCAGTCCTAACCTTTTGCACAGAACTCTTAGATTTCCGCCATTAAAGTCGCTAGCACCTGTAATTACGGCCGCCACATTATTATCTCTACATCTTTTTTCTAGTGTGTCAAAGTCATTCGTGCTTATAAGCCACGATTCGTCAGCAATTCTTTTTGCAGGCGTTGTTTCATAATAATCAGCAACTATGACCCAACAGCCTCTATTATGCAACTCATTTATAATTTCACATGAGCCATAATCGCTTCCTAGCATCAATACTTTATTCATTTCTACAGTACCTCTTAAATATCATACAAGCAACTTATAGTCTCTATTCCGTCTTCTGTACAGATTAGTTTGCAAAACCATATGGAATTTATTTTGTTTTTATCGTCACACAACTTTATAAGCTTTGACCGACCATGGAATATTTCAATAGTAGCGACTAAGCTTATTTCTCTTTCCGCAACATCACACATTTTAAAACTTGCAACTATTTATAACATTAGGCTTTCTTTCCAATAATGACATTGCAGATGCGGTCCACATCTTCCAGAGACAGATCCGCATACAAAGGCAGAGTCAGCACACGCAATGCCAGATGCTGCGCAACAGGTGTTTTTTCAGTGCCGGCTGTCGGATAATTCCGATAGCACTCAAAACTATTGGTCAGCGGATAGAAGTATTTTCTGGCCGTGATACCCTGCTCAGACAGCATCTCGAAAATCTCGTTCCGGGTGTACTTGTAGCCGTCAAATACAACCGGGAAATATGCATAGTTGCTTTCTACATTTTCCTGAATCGCACTGAGCTTGATACCTTCTACGCCGGAAAGGTGCTCACGGTAACGCTCTACGACCTTCTTACGTTTGGCAATTTCCTCGTCCAGATGCCGCAAATTGCAGATGCCCATAGCTGCCTGAAATTCGTTCATCTTGGCATTACCGCCTACAAAGCAAACCGACTCAGGACCATGGATACCAAAATTCTTCTGGTCGTTCAATAGCTGAACCCAGCTATCATCCTTAAAGCAGACTGCACCGCCCTCGATAGTGTTGAATACCTTAGTAGCATGGAAGCTGAACATAGAAGCATCGCCAAAGCAAGCAGTAGACATGCCCTTATACTTCACGGCAAAGGCATGAGCTGCATCATAGATCACCTTCAGGCCGTATTTCTTTGCAATCGTTTCAATAGCTTCCACATCACAAATATTGCCATATACATGTACCGGAACGATCGCCACTGTGCGGTCAGTGATAAGACCTTCGATCTTCGTCACATCCATGGTATAGTCTTTATCGTTCACATCACAGAACACCGGAACAAGACCATTGCGAACAATTGCATGGGTGGTAGAAGCGAAGGTAAACGGCGTGGTAATAACCTCACCGCCCTCCGGCAGATTCAGGGCAGCAATAGCATTTTCCAGAGCCAAATGGCCATTGGTATAAAGAGCCACATGGGGCACACCCAAATATTCCTCCAACTCTGCCTGCAACTGCTGGTGCTTTGCCCCCATATTTGTTAGCCAATGGCTTTGCCAAATAGGGCGAATTTCTTCTATGTACTCATCCAGACTTGGCATAGATGATCGCGTCACTAAGATATTATCAGACATAAACTTTCACTCCTCTTTTATACTCATGGTTTTCTTAACCATTTCAGCAATTCTTTTCATATCTTCTTTTCCGTATCGTTGGTCAATCGGAATAGGAAGAATATCAGCTGCGTAATGGTATTCCAGCCTATCCGCCGGGCATTCCTTTTCGATATTTATTTTTTGCAGAGATTTGGCACAGAATCGCAAAGAAAATACGGCAGATATAACTTCCGAATCATCTTCGCTTCGCAAAGATATTCCAGCGCTCCTCTTCCGCAATTCAGGGCAATAGCTTTTTCGTGGAGCATTGCACCTGTATAAGTATCAAGCTCTATATACCCGCCAATTTCTTTCATAGCTTCACTCCGTCGTTAATTGAACATCAATATGCTTTTCTATATGGGATAAAATATTTTCAGCGGTTGCAACATCAGGAAATTTCATAAAGATAATTCCAAGACATTTTGCCGCATTGTCAAACCGTTCCACATGGTCTCCGGGCTTTTTGTAGAAATGTACTTCTTGAAGATATTTTTTTAATTCATCACTAAATACAATCTGCTTATATATTCCATTCTTTATACTGTGTAAATTATGCGTTGCATAACAGCCCTCTGGCTTTTGTACTGTAGTTAAAATAGGTTGTCCCATTGCGGCTTGGACCGCCATTTCAACTAAATCTGCGCCAAAAATTTTCCCCAATAAGTCTGGTATCATATTTCCGCCAGCTCTCGGTCCAACATCGATAGGCCATACTCGGTTGTTCTTATCAATAACCAATTCAACATTGACCGAGCCAAATCGAATTTCCAGCTTGTCCATCATGCTTTGCAGCGTTTGTTGAACAAGTTGTACATCGGCTTCCTCCAGAATTAACGGATAGCTTTTTCCGACAGGAACTAATGGATTCACCCGGGCATCTCTATGGCAATTAAGAAGCCCCCATATAACCACTTTTCCATTTAAAACAAAAATATCGCCACCGATAAGATATGGATGTTTTTTCTCAATATATTCTTCAACGATCACTCGGTGGGCACGAGAAAATGAAAAAGCAAATTCTAATGCGTCGTTTACCTTATCCCAGCTATGCAGTACAGTAGCTCCTTTTGAGCCAGAAGAATCTACCGGCTTGACGATGACCGGCAACCGAAATCGAGAAGTATCTGCCATCGCATCCTCAATAGTTTGATATCCCATAGATACTGGCGCATTAAATCCATTGTCTTGCAAAAATGCACGAAAACGATCTTTATTGCAGAGGATATCTACCGCGTAATAAGGGTTTGTTGGCAGTTTTAATTTTTCACCCACATAAGCTGCTGTGGGTGCAGCGGGGTCAGATGCATAGGCCAAAACGCCATTAACTTTTTCCTTCTGCGCTACCTCAAGTACTGCATCCTTATCTGTAGTACTTACAAGATAGAACTTATCTGCGACATACTGCCCGGGGTTATCCGTCAGGAAATCGCACAGAACAGTGTAGTAACCGAGCCTTTTTGCAGTTTCAATAGCTACTACTTGCTGCGCAGAACCACCTAATAAAAGGATTTTTTTCATTTTTATCGCCTTTACTTTCTTGCAATTTTTTTCAAGACAGGGCGAATCATGCCCATCAGATATTCATAGGATTCCAGATGCAATACAGCCGATGCTCCAATGTAAATTGCCGCCCCCATCGGGATTTGAATCAGTAGAGTCACGGTATTTGACAGGTGAAGCAGGCCAACAAGATTCACGCAGCATCCCATAAAGATTGCTATAGCAATGCTCGGCAGAATATCCTTCAACTGATCCCAATATCGATAATTCAAAAGTTTCCGATTGGGCCATGAGTTGATGATTTGGCTTGTAACACTGCTGACAAGCAAGCTATAAGCCATTGCCATAACGCCAAACCACATAGTAGAAAGCAGCAACGTCATACCAACAATCTTCTTCGCAATTTCAAGCTTCAAAAACAAATCGCTGCGCCCCATTGCTTTGATTGCATTCAGGTTTGCTGTGTGGATTGGATAGAACATATAAGTAATGCAGAAAATGCGTAAAAACGGGACGCATGGTAGCCATTTATCCGTCAAGACCAACCGAACAATCGGCTCTGCACAGAATGCCAAGCCCATCATCAACGGAGCCATAATATAGGTGCTGGTTTTTATAGCCCGGCGGGTCATGGACTTTACTCGACTAGCGTCATCTTGCACGCCTGCCATCGTTGGCAGAAGAACGCTGTCAATGGACGTGTTGATATTGTTTGCAATCACACTTGGGAACTTATCGCCTTGGTTGTAGTACGCCAAATCTGCAGAAGAATACATTTTACCTATAATCAGGCTGCGAATATTCGTGTAGATGGTATCCAGCAATGATGAAGCCAGCATTTTCCAGCCAAAGGAAAGCAGTCCTTTTAGTCTTTCCCAAGAGAACATCTTCTTTGGACGCCATTTAACCGTCAGCCACAATATCAAGGTATCAATGGCTGTATTGGATAGTTGCTGGGCCACAATAGCCCACACACCAAAACCCGCGTAAGCCAAACCAATGCCCAGAAACGCAGAAAAAATCGTTCCGCCTAGCGTTGCGTAAAAAAACCGCTTGAACAGCATATTACGCGACACATAGGATTGCTGAATACCTTTTACACCAGAAATTACAATGGTCAAGCTAATAACACGGATTATTGGAGTCAGAGACAAATCATTGTAGAAGTTGGCAATCACCGGCGCCGCCATAAACATGATGGCGTACAAAACCAAGCAAACCACAAAATTGAAATAGAACACTGACGAGAAATCCAGATCATCAGCATCCTTTTTCTGAATTAGTGCGGTACCTAAGCCACTATCAACAAACACTTGCATGATGGTGGTAAAGACCGTAATCAAAGCAATTTGACCGTAGTCTTCTGGTGCAAGAATGCGGGCAAGTACAATAGATACGATAAAGGTTACAAGTTGGGCACCGCAGCGTTCCGCAAAGCGCCAGAGGAAGTTCCCTATTACTTTTTTATTTGACATATACTAATCGATTTTTCCTTTAATCTTTCGATTTATTTTATTTATAGCGATTTTCGCAACCATAGAAAGGCAATCATCCTGTTTAGTAATCACTTCCCATGCATGGCTCCACGACGCCCCTTTCCGATGGTATAAGCAATCAATTACAACCTCTGCAGCCATTGCGGCACGTCTTTTTTTCAGTGAAACCTCGATACCATATTCCTTGCGGAATGCCTTTTCAAGTTCTTGATAAGCCATCCAGTTTTGATACCCTTTTCTAGCTCCAATATTCCTCGATGACCATGAATTTCCTCCTACTTTGCGTACAAACCTATATGCAGAATATGTCTGAGGAAGTCGATATATGGAACCATGTGCCAATAAATATAAATAGATTTTTATATCTCCCTGAATATCTACTGCATTGAAGCTCTCCGGATAGCTCTCTCCCTGATTTCTAAAAATATTCCGACAAACGAGACTTGCAAGTTGGCTAGGAAGTTCTTTTTCTTCAAAGTCTTTCAATGTATAACGTTCTTCTTTTTCGTAATATCCAAAAGTTTTTATATTCTGAATATTTTCATCTTCATCAACAACTATATATTTATGGACACAGCCGATATCTTGCGGATGTTGCTCCAGCCAATCAACCTGAAATTGCAGCTTATTAGAATCTATCCAATAATCATCTCCCTCACAGAAAGCAATATACTTTCCTTTTGCACGAGAAAACTGAAAAGCTTGCGTTACATACACACCTTTAGTCGTTTGGTTTTCTGTCTGTAAAATCGGCTTAATTATATTCGGATATTTTTCCACATAAGCTCTAATAATATCAGGTGTAGAATCCGTTGATGCGTCATCATGAACTAGTATTTCAAAGGAAAAATCTGTTTTTTGCATCAAAAAACTCTCTAGCGCATGCGCAATATACTTTTCGTGGTTATAAGTATTGCAAATTATGCTAACGCATATATTATCCTGCATTTCGGTTTCCTCTTATCTATCATCGCTATTTAAAGACATTATTCATCCATATGTCGACTTCACAACACCGATCTTGTATAATTTAGCTCCGGAAAATCCGTTGCCTGCTGCTCACCACGGAGAGGTAGCATACTTGAGCAGCACAGCCATGTGGCTGAACACATGGCTGCTGTGGAGAATCAGTACTTTCTCCACACCATCTTATTAACGACGTTTACATAGCCCTGAATGATGCGAACCACCTTCATGGACACGGTCTCGTCCACGTAGTCGGGGCAGGGCTTACCCAGAACGCCCTTCTGCTTCATCTCAATCGCCATATCGGTGGCGTTGAGCAACTCCCGGGTGGTAATGCCTGCCAGAATGAAGTCACCGGCTTCCAGCGCCTCGGGGCGTTCCGTGCTGGTGCGGATGCACACGGCAGCGATGGGATGACCGATGGACAGATAGAAGCTGCTTTCCTCGGGCAGGGTGCCGGAGTCGGAGACGATCGCCAGAGCGTTCATTTGCAGCTTGTTGTAGTCGTTGAAGCCCAGCGGCTCGTTGACCCTGACACGAGGGTCCAGCTGGAAGCCGCTCTTCTCCAGACGATGCTTGCTACGAGGATGGCAGGAGTACAGGATGGGCATATCGTACTTTTCTGCCAGCGCATTGATGGCAGTGAACAGACTCAGGAAGTTCTTTTCAGAGTCGATGTTCTCCTCCCGGTGGGCAGACAGCAGAATGTACTTGTCCTTTTCCAGCCCCAGACGCTCCAGCACATCGCTTTTCTGGATCTTCTCCAGATTCATGTGCAGGACTTCCGCCATGGGAGAGCCGGTCTGGTAGGTGCGTTCCTTGGGCAGTCCGGTGTCCGCCAGATACTTCCGGGCAAACTCGGAATAGCACATATTCACGTCAGAAATCACATCCACGATGCGGCGATTAGTCTCCTCAGGCAGGCACTCATCCTTGCAGCGGTTGCCGGCCTCCATGTGAAACAGAGGAATGTGCAGCCGCTTCGCAGAGATGGCAGACAGGCAGGAGTTGGTATCGCCCAGCACTAGATAGCCCTCCGGCTGCAATTCGCTGAGCAGCTCATAGCTACGCCCCAGAATGTTACCGCAGGTCACACCCAGATTCTCGCCAACCACAGGCACAAGAATGTCCGGGCCATATTCCCCAAAGGTGTTCTTCAGTTCGAAATCCTCCCAGAACACGGTGGAAAGGTTTCTGTCCCAGTTCTGATTGTAGTAGACCACGCAGCAGTCAAAGTATTCCCGGCAGCGCTTGATAACCGCAGCAAGCCGGATGATTTCCGGACGCGTGCCGCAGCCAATCATGACCTTGGTGCGCCCATCGTTTTTCCATGTAAAATTGTGTTCCATAAAATTCTCCTAACGTCAACCAGTATCTTCTCTTACACCGGCTCAAAGAATGTATCCGGGTGGTTCGGGTTGAAGATCTCGTTACAAGTCATCACGGTCACCAGATTTTCCGTCTCCGACAGGTTGATGATGTTGTGAGTCCAGCCGGGAATCATGTGGACAGCCTCGATCTTCTCCCCGGAAACTTCAAACTCCACTGTTTCTCCGGTGTTGATGTTTCGCTCCTGAATCAAACCGTGCCCAGCCACTACAATGAACAGCTCCCACTTGGAGTTGTGCCAGTGCTGTCCCTTGGTGATGCCCGGACGGCTGATGTTGATGCTCACCTGCCCGCAATCGGCGGTGTGTACCAGCTCGGTGAAAGAGCCACGGTTGTCCACGTTCATCTTCAGGGCATACTTAAACTTGTCCGTAGGCAGATAGGTCAAGTACAGGGAGTACAGCTTCTTGGCAAAGGAGCCATCCGGCATTTTCGGCATCATGAGCGTAGTCGGCTGTGCCTTGAACTCTTGCAGCAGATCCACAATCTCGCCCAGTGTTACCTTGTGTGTCACAGGGACGCAGCAGTAACGACCATCTGCTTGCAGAACGGTTTCCACACCGTCAAATTCACAGTGTTGCTCCTTGCCCTCCAGCAGATCAAACATACCTTCTACCAGATCGTCAATGTACAGCAGTTCCAACTCCGTGCTGCGGTCGTTGACGGTAAAGGGCTCGTCATTGGCGACTGCCCAGCAGAAGGTACTGACGGCACTGTTGTACTTGGGGCGGCTGTGTCCCATCAGGTTGACGAAACGGTAAACCGCAACCTTAGCCCCAGTCTCCTGCGCATACTGGAAGAACAGCTCCTCGCCAGCCTTTTTGCTGCGGCCATACTCGCTGTTGCCGAAGCGACCAGCCAAAGTTGCCTGAATGGAGGAGGACAGCATGATGGTGGCCTTGTTGTTGTGCTTTTTCAGGCAGTTCAGCAGGTCGGATGCAAAGCCAAAGTTGCCCTTCATGAAGTCTTCTGGGTTTTCCGGGCGATTCACGCCTGCCAGATTGAACACGAAGTCTGCTTTCTGGCAGTATTCGTCCAGCTCCGCTGGGGTGGAATCCAGGTCATACTCGTAGATTTCTTTAATATCCAGTGCCGGGCGGGTCTTATTTTTCCCATCCCGGATGTTTTTCAGGTTGTTGCACAGGGCGGTTCCCACCATACCCTTAGCACCTGTGACTAGAATGTTCATCCTATCACCTCTTTAATGTACTGCGGTGCAGTCCGGAATGTCCGCGCCATCCGGCATAGTTACATTATTGCTAATGGTGCAGTTGCTACCAATGCGAGCAAGGTTGCCTACGATTGCGCCGGTGCGGATCACGCTGTTGGTGTAAATTAAGGTGTAGTTCCCTACCGCTGCATCACAGTGGACTTCCGTTCCGGCATTCAGCAAAACACCGTTACCAACGGATGCACCGTTCTGGATGCAAGCGTTTTGCAGCACCACACAGCCACAGCCGATTCTGGCGAACGGACTGACATAGGCACTGGGAGCAATGATGTTGGGGAACCCATAGCCAAGTGTTTTTGCTTTCTCATACACCTGCGCCCGGAACTGATTGTTGCCGATGCCCACCACCAGCAAACCATACTCTTTCCGCAGTTCCGGAAGATCAGCAAGACCACCAACCACCGGAATACCGCAAATCTCGGTACCCACAGGCTGTCCGTCATCCACGAAAGCACAATCATATCGGAACGTCGCCTGCTCCGCCACCATGCGCCCAAAGCCGCCGGCACCAATCAGCAGTAACTTTTCTTTAGACATTCGGGATGCCCTTCAGTGCATTCTGAACATACTCGGTGGTGAGAATCTTCTTGACTGTGCCTTCCACATCCAGACGCTCGGTGTTGTGGCTGGTGTAAGATTCATCTGCCATGGTATGTACTTCGCCCTTGACCACGAACTTGTCGTAGTTCAGGTCACGGTTATCCGCAGCAACACGGAAGTAATGACCCATATCCTGGCTGCGCAGACGCTCCTCACGGGTCATCAGGGTCTCGAACAGCTTCTCGCCGTGACGGGTGCCGATGATGTTCGTACCGGTATCGCCGAACAGCTGCTGGACGGCCTTTGCCAAATCGCCGATGGTGGAAGCATCAGACTTCTGGATGAACAAATCACCGGGATTTGCATGTTGGAAAGCGAACAAGACCAGATCCACAGCCTCGTCCAGGTTCATCAGGAAGCGGGTCATGTTGGGGTCGGTGATGGTGATGGGGTTGCCAGCCTTGATCTGATCAATGAACAGAGGGATGACAGAGCCGCGGCTGCACATGACGTTGCCGTAACGGGTGCAGCAAATGGTGGTGCCGCCACGCTCGGCAGCCACACGGGCGTTGGCGTAGATGACGTGCTCCATCATGGCCTTGGAGATGCCCATGGCGTTGATAGGATAAGCTGCCTTATCGGTGGACAGGCAGACGACACGCTTAACGCCTGCGTCGATTGCAGCGTGCAAGACGTTATCAGTACCGATGATGTTGGTCTGAACAGCCTGCATGGGGAAGAATTCGCAGGAGGGAACCTGCTTCAGAGCGGCAGCGTGGAAGATGTAGTCAACGCCGGGCATGGCGTCACGGATAGACTGGGGGTTGCGGACATCACCGATGTAGAACTTGACCTTCTTGGCGTTCTCCGGGTGCTTGGCCTGAAGCTCATGACGCATATCGTCCTGCTTCTTTTCGTCACGGGAGAAGATACGGATCTCCTTCAGGTCGGAATCCAAGAAGTGCTTCAGAACGGTAGAGCCAAAAGAACCAGTACCACCAGTGATCATAAGGGTTGCGTTATCAAATGCAGACATTTTTGTTTTCCTCCTGTTATTTCAACAAATAGTGTTTATACTTGAAGAACAGCTTTCGTCTGTTCTCTTCGACTAATTCTCTTCAACTCATTTTTCATGTTCAAAAACACATCAGCAGTTTCATGATACACATCCATATAGATTCGATGGATCTATATATTTAATCGTTAGACTTGAAGTCGAGTCAAATCACTAATAAAATTCAGTTCATTGACTTCTGAGCTTATTTTCAATCCTACCAAATTATGATATCTTTTCTACTACTGTGCAGTTCTTTAGCATTGCATGTTACACTTTCCAAAACAACTTATATGGCACAATATCCAGCGGGTCTGGAATTAATGTAAACTTTATGAAATATACAATTGCCAGGCTGTATAGAATCATCCTAACCATCATTCTTGATTTTTGGTCTAATCTCATTATGTTATTGGGTATCAAAATCAAGATGAAAACTTGGAAGTATTGCGCCATGCGTGTCAACACTGTGCCTGCGCCAAAAAGCTGTAAGACAATTCCGACATAAATCATTCGCATCGCCAAACCACTATCCGAAAAATCAGTAGCCATTGCACTGGAGCGTGAATCGTCTTCTGTCATTTCAGAGTAACTTTTATGTGTTTTTTTATAATAAATCCAAACATATATTGTTAGCACAACACTCATGATGTATATGAGCAAATTTCCACCCAACGATGTTCTTGATTCCTGTACACTTTTCAGATAGGTGTTAATGAACCCATAGAATTGGCTCTTAAGCAGTAACAATGCCATGGAACCGCCAATATAGAATACCGATGATTTAACAGAAAAATGGATTTTAATTATAAAGTAAGCAGCAACAAAAATATATGCAGACTTATGAATTTGTGCTGCAATAATAACAATCAAAAAGAACTTCAAGAAGTTTTTGATTCCAGGTTTCTCTGCATATGGGATAGCATATAAGCATATTGCAACGCCTATAACCGTCCTAACAGCCGACATGTCAAAAGTCAAAAAAGTAAAGCATATATAAAGGATTACAGATGTCGTATAATCTTGAGAGTATCTCTTAATAAATCTGTAATATGAATAATACACAAATCCATAAACGCAGACCATGAATGTTTGAAACGATGCCTTGAAGATGTGCGTAAACGCCATCATCAAAAACTCGTATCCCCACTCCATCCATGTAGTATCGTAATTATCCCATGTCTGATATTTCATGGAATCATACACACGTTTATATCCCGCAATATCCTTACCCACACTTGGAGCCTTTAACGCAGTTAGAAGAAACAGACACAGAATAGATATTATTAGAATTGCATTTTTTCTTTTTTCCAGGTTTCTTATCCCACAACAAGCAACCGGTAGAATTAAAACCATGCCGATAAGGGCAAAATATATATCCATTTATTAACCTCTACCATCATTTTCTGAGTGCATTGATTTATAAAGATCTATATACTCGAGAAACCTATCTTCCATAATATACTCTTTCGCCTTGCTTCTAAACGCCTCCGAGCTCAGCCTCATGTTTTCACATATTTTTCTAATTTCACTCATCATTTTATTGACATCATCCACAGGAACAACCCTGCCAACCTTTTCATTTAACATCTCCGGACTTCCACCTGTATCAAAAGTCACAACCGGCGTTCCGCATGCAATCGCTTCCATATTGACCGTCGGGTAGTTTTCCTCTCTTGTCGGCATGGCAAACACATCCGCTGTACTATAAATCTCGGCAAGTTCTTTCTGATTCTGTGTTCTATGGATTGAAATAATATTCTTAGGCAGGTTTTTGTCAATTTCATCATCTGTACCGACAAGGACAATTTGATATTGCTCACCTAATTTTTCCGCCATTTCAACAAAACAGTCCAGTCCCTTACGATACCCCCATGCAAAAGAAACTCCCAAAACAATGTGTGTTTCTGCCGGTATCCCATAGCGTTCTCTAAAATTGCTCGGAGTTGGCTTAAAAACGTCCAAATCGATTCCGTTATTTATTACTTCAATTGGATACCCTTTCAAATACGATTCCTTTGCCAGTTCCGCCAACCACTTTGACGGTGTTACAATTGTCATATTCCCAATGCCGGTAAACCATTTTTTCTTCAGCTTCCACATTCTTTTCGTATTATCGTAAAGCGAGGCAGGATATTCCTTATACTGTGGGCAATTATGACAACCAGTCTTCCACTTGTCGCACCTTACTATAGTAAAGTACGGGCATTGCCCAGTGAATGACCAGCAATCATGCAATGTCCATACTGTCGGGACATTATGCTTTTTTATATATGAAAAGAGCATCGGTAAATTGATATATGAATCGTGCAAATTATGAAAATGAATGATATCGGGCTTAAATTTATCTATCTTCTTCAAAAGCTTATACGTCTCGAACCATGCGAAGCAACCATTAAAACCTGTAATTCGAGCAAGAGCAACATTTACTCGGCGACTATTGAATGTTCCGATTCGGTAATAGCCGCAATCCTCACCCGCATCACGATTCGTTGTGGTGATAGGCGATGCGCACATCACCTCGTGTCCCTGCGCTCTTGCTACATCGGCAATCCCCATCATGATTTTTCCGGTGCTTCCTTTTGCCCCACCGTTAATCTGCACAATACGCATCCCTCGTACCCCTCACTGATTATCGCTAAAAAATGTATATCCTCTACGCCTCATGATTGCCTTTGAGAGATTGAACAGCGGCTTCGGAAGCCACTCACGCAGCCACGTCCGGAATTCAAGCATCCATTCATCTTTAACTCGCATATCCTCTCGGTCACCTTTATAAATAGGATTCCCATCGAAATACTTGCGTGCCTTCGTCAGCACCTTCCCCTTACGAATCACGTCAAGAATAGGGAATTCCCCGCGTCGGCTATCTGCGCAACGGGCATTCAGCTGTCGTGCCATATTCGTCAACGCAACCTCATACTGCCAGGCATTCAGCGTTTTTGTCAGTGTCTTTTCCATGAAATCCTTACGCCAGATGCCCGCATACAGACTGACAATGTAATCGCCTGCATGATTGTCCAGCAGAAAAATACCCTGTTCCAATTCCTCAGCTTTTCTGTTTCTCAGACTCTTCATGGTCATAACAAACAGACGCAGATAATCAATCTGATGCTTTTCCATGATCTGAATATCTTCGTTGACCGCCTGCGTCGAAATTCTTTCCGTCAGGAAATAGTCATCCAAGGTAAAGAGAACATACTCTGTCTTAATCAGCGGCATCACTGCTCTCAGACGTTCCGTTATTTCCGTTCCTTCGCCTGCCGCCACCACTGTTACATTCTCAAAAGTATGATTCGTGGGTTTATCGGTTACCAAAAACGTCTCCACGTTTCGGTCTGCCCAATTCTGATTCAGAAGCAAAATATGTGCATCCCACAAATCCGAAAACTTGTCGCACGTCGAAATAATAATTGAAAAGTTGTTCTCCATCACCATGTATCCTCTGCCACTTATTTCATATGTCGGATTGCCTTTGCAACTACATTTTCTGAGGTCTTGCAGCTAGCCTGCAGATTATGATGTTCTCTTGTCATCACAATCGCCTGTTCGTAGTATTTCTTTTGAAGTTCCTGATTAGAAATCAGCTGTATAATCGAATCCACCAATTTAGCTTTATCCGTACAAACCATTGCCGCATCCGTTGACTGCATATACTCGATGATGCCACTTTCTAACGAGCCATAAGTAAGAATGGATGCGCCGCTGGCCAATGCGTCCGCCGCCTTTGTAGAGAGTGAATACCGAGAAAGGTTGATGTCCTTTTCCTCAAATCCCTCTACAATAACAGTTATGTCGCTTTCTGCCATACGTTTTTGGACTTGCTTGTACGGTACAGAGCCCATATATTTGACATTTCGATTGTCCTTAAATACAGAATAGACCTGCTCGTCCTTTTCGTTGGAATAAACCTCCAGCATATACTCCGGATTGATTTTCCCAAGGGCGTAGCCAATATCGTTCAGGGAGTTATTGCGTCCCATACCGATATTTCCGAAGTAAGTAATAACAGGGCAATCTTTGTTAATTACGCTGAACGGTTTGCGCTGAACGGTAGAAGTCAAATAAACCGTTTCGCCATCCAAGCCAAATTCCGAATTATACTTATCCCGAATCTTGTCGCTGATGTAAATTGCACTACCCGGCCAAGCCAGAACCTTGTCAATCAATTTTTTGTAGGTCGATTTATAAAGGTGATAGATCGGATTAAGCGTTTTTTCCAAATTGAAATAGTAGTCATCGCCAATGCAGGAGACAATTGGCACGTTATATCTCTTGGCGGCATACATTGCAATCTGTGGAATAAAATAGTCGTCCGAAAAAGCCAGAAACACGCATTCTGGTTTGAATTCGTCTAACCATTGATTCAGCTTCTCCGTGCACCAGAATCTCTTACGCCAGAGGATTCCCCTGAGCAAATGCGTAAGAGGCGTATGCTTTCCACCAAATTTGTAGGCAGCTTCTGCTTTTGCATTCCCGAGTTCCAAATCATTATCTTTCCACTCGGTGTCAAGCTCATCATAATGATAAATCACGCCAGTATCGACTTTTTTCCCCATCCACCGTTGCAACATACGGTGATCCGTAATCTGAAAAAGCGTCTCGCAATGCCCCTTGCACGGCTTCTTTGTATTGGAGAATATCTGTGCAATATTCTCTTTCTCCCAATAGTGAAAATACGCATCAAAAGCGCGTGACGTTGATTTTGTGTTATATGGAACCGTTCCTACGATCAGCACTCTCGGATGCATATCGTTTCTCCTTTGAACTTTTATCGAATATTTAATACTTTCTTGAGTACGGCATTTTGATCGAGCAGACGGATAACTACTGCACACAGTCCTACTGTTAACGCAAAGTTTCCAGCTGTTAATAGATAACCTTCAATGCTGCTAAATTGAACTACAACATCACTTTTGAAAATATTGAGCAGCAGACCGTGTATCATATAGATTTCTAGACTCCTCTTTCCTGCCCACAAGAAAAAATTTCTTACCTTCTCTTTCCCGTCAGGGCAAACTTTAGCACTCTGTTTTTGTTTAGTACCATTATTATCATCGCTGTGAGCGCCACCGTAATAAGGTAGTTCACCATTACCAGACTCAGTCCTACTGGACTGTAAAGGACCGGGGTACTGTCCAGCTTGATCATACTGAGAAGCAGATAATGCATGAGGTAGACTTCCAACGAGTGCTCTCCACTCCATGCCAGACCCCTCCCCGATTTTATCGGAGAAAATTCCCTTACAGAGGCCACATACCGCAATACACCCAGCCAACGATGTTGCCGCACGCAAGATAATCGCAGAGCCGCCATCCGACATCTTATAAAGCGAAAATCTAAGAATGACGAACAGCCACACTACAAAGCAGACTGCAACTACACTGTCAATGATCTTTTTACCGGTCTCAGATTCCTTGATTTTGTCATCAAACTGACCATACAAGAACCCTGCATAGTAGAAAGGCATATAATAGAGCGTCAATTTGATTGCAAAGAACGAAAGTCCTAAAATTGCGCCAATTCCAACCAGCAGAACCATTCCCACTAAGTAGCACCCTAGAAGTACGATCTGCTTCTTCAGCAGGTTTTCTTTGCTCGCCCGTTCCGCAATGAAAAACGCAATGCCAAAAATCATGCTAATCGTCCAAATCGTTGCAAGGAACCAATAACCGGAATCCATATTCCACAGGAGATGCTTAACGTTTAAGAAACCATCCTCTCCAAAAATGATACCCCTGACTAAAAAGCTCCATACAGCCCACGGCAGCATATACGCAACCGTTCTGCGCTTTACATACTTCCACAGCCCCTTGCCATCAGAGATTGGGCGGCTATATTTCGTTACATATCCGCTAATCAAGATAAACAACGGCATCTGCAAGGACCATGCAATATTAAACACAAATGTGTTTTCTGCTCCGACCGTACATCCACTCATTGTATGTTGCAGAACAACCAGAAGCATCGCTATGCCACGCATGACATCCACAAATTGATTTCGGTTTTCTTGTCTTAGCCTACATCCCTTAATACCCTCTCAAACATAAACTTCCGCAGCCAGTTGGGAGCCAGCGCCGACCCGCTGCGAATCACGCAGCTCTTTATGTACTGTCCTTCTCCAATAAAGCCTTGCTGTTTCATAAATTTGAACAACTTGGCCTGCGTCTTGGCGTATTTCCAACCGGCTCTTCTTAAATACATATCCGAGCCAGCTCTCATATGGAGCAGCGGCTCTTGAATGTTGTAACCCTGATATCCTGCCATCAGCATTCGAAGCCAGAGGTAATAATCCTCCAGAAGATAGAAATCCTGATAGGAGCCAACTGCCTCGACTGCGGATTTCTTATACATCACGCAGGGGTGATTAAACGGATTGCGCTTCTTTGCAAACTCTACGATTTCCGCATTGGTTTCCGGCGGAACGCGCCTCGTGTCTACGACCTTTGGATCAGTCGTAAATTCCTCCACGACACCGGAGCAGATGCTCACTTCCGGGTGCGTGTTGAACACATTGATCTGTTTCTCACAGCGGTCTGGATAAGCAATATCATCGCTATCCATTCGGGCGACCAGTTCATTCTTGCAGTGCTTGATGCCCTCATTCAAAGCATTGCCGAGACCACCGTTTTTCGCCAACCGAACAACATTCAAGGTGTCGCCCATCTCCTGCTGCTTCGCTGCGATCACGGCATCCAACTCCGGATTCAGAGATCCATCGCACACCAACACAAAATCGTTTGTTGGAACCGTCTGCACCTGAATGCTCTTGATTGCCTGTCTCAAATATTCCGGTTTTTCTTTGTGATAAACAGACATTAAAACGCTGTAATTCTGCATCACTTCGTCTCCTGCCCCATGGCTGTAGTCGCACCTTCTGCCACACCTTCAGTGCTTTCCGGCATAAACAGGATCTTCACGGTCGCCAGCATGATTTTCAGATCCTCGATCAGACTGGGATGTGCAATATACATCAGATCCATCTGCAGCTTATCGTAGGGGGTGGTGTTGTACTTGCCATACACCTGTGCATAGCCGGTCAAACCAGCCTTGGCCTGCAAGCGCAGTGCAAACTCCGGCATCTCCTCGCAGTACTGGGCGGCGATTTCCGGGCGCTCCGGACGGGGACCAACAACAGACAGATCACCCTTTAGGATGTTCAGCAACTGAGGCAGTTCGTCCAGACGGCAGGCGCGGATAATGTGACCGACCTTTGTAATACGATCATCCTTGTCGCCGGTGGAAAGACGTGCCACGCCATCCTTTTCTGCATCCACGCGCATGGAGCGGAACTTCAAAATCTCGAACTGCTTACCATCTTTGGTCAAGCGCACCTGTTTATAGAAGGCAGGACCACCATCGGACTTGACTGCAATGGCCGTGATCAGGAACAGCGGGCTCAGGATGATCAGTGCCACCAGCGAAATCACAATGTCCATCGTGCGCTTGATGAACAAGAACTCCGGACTTGCCATGTAACGCCCGACCCGCAGCATGGGCAGATGGAACATATGCATCGGCCATGCGCCGCTCATAATAACGTCGCCAACGCGGGGAATGACGAACATATTGATGCCCTTCCCTACGCAGTGCTTCAGGATAATGTTTCGTTCATGGCTGTGAACACCACTGACAAAAACCGTTTCCATTTCGTCCAGAATGCTCAGGTCTTCCAAGCACTCCGACACGCTCAGGGTGACCTGCACGTCGTATTTCTGGCTCAGACCATACTCGTTGATGAGCTTTTCCATACCATGACGCACATCGTAGACCACAGCGGTCTTCTGCGGCGGAAAGGTCGTATAGTACCATTTATGTGCACAAGATGCCCAGATCGCAGCCATCACCAGCTGTCCCACGATTGCTGCGATACCCGGCAACAGGTTGCAAATCTTTGCCGACATCAGGCAGATCACGATGTACAAAATGCCATCGGTTGCCATCGCGCCAAGGATCTGACCGTACACAAGCTCTGAGACCCGCTGCATGGACATCCAGAACGCATCGTAGACCTTGCCCAGTGCAATGTACAGGATAAAAAACAGACCTAAAATCGCAAAATGACCCTTCCATGCCAGATTTGCATAGGTCTGGTGCGAGTAGTACAGGAACCAGCAAGCCGCAAACGGCAGCTCGATCATCAGAACATTCAAGATCTTTACAATCCGCAACATCACATCATGCTGAAACTTTGACATAATCCTCTCCAATAACTCCTTTAGATTTTCTTTTTACGACTCACGTAACTTCTCCGACCCAAATTACAGCAACTGTTTGGGGGCGCGCTATTAACTACACAAACCGATATCTTCCCCCGTTTTGTGGTTAGCCGAAACATTCAGATTTTCACTTTTCCTCTTAGATTCTTGTTCCAGTTCTAACCGGCGCGGCCTCGAATCCGCTTTCTCCCACCGCATCCCAATCTCATCCAGCTTTGCAATACGCTCCTCTGTCAAAACAGCGCAGCTTTTTTCAGGATTCTGGCGGGTATACCGCTGCCGCTTGACCCAATTTCCGAGGTTGTAACCGTTCGGTGACACATAATCAGCCGGGACGTTCAGGTCGCCGCGAGCATCAAAGTAGCGTTTGGCTTCCTGATATCCTTCGTTCCACTGGCGGTCATTGCGATTGCCCCAGTACATTCCGATCCTGTTCAGCCGTTCAACCTGTTCGTCTGTCAGTTTTCCTTTCGGGTACGCCCATTGCTGGCTTGCGACCCATTGTCCCAGCCGTTCACCAGCCGCTGTCACATAGGAACGCGGGATATTCAGGTTGCCGTTTTCCTCATAGTAGGCTGCAGCCAATGCATAAGCCTTTTCCCACTTGGCATCGAAAATGTTCCACACCATACCGATCTCATCAAGCTGCGCGATGCGTTCTTCCTTCAGGCGTCCGTTCAGCTTCTGCTGCCGGGTCTTGATGATCCACTGTCCCAAAGGGTAGCCGTCCGGGTTGGTGTATTTGCCGGGCACCATCAGATTTCCGTAGGTGTCGTGGTATTTCCTTGCGACCTCAAATCCGTGCTGCCACGCAATTTCCTTCCGGTTGCCCCAGACCATCCCGATGCTGTCCAGCCGCGCGATCTGCTGCTCGGTCAGATTGCCTTGAATTTGTCCCTCACGCACCCGGCGCTGGGTGACCAGCCACACCCCAAGGCTCAGACCGCCGGGCGTGGTGTACAGTTTCGGAACGTTCAGGTTGCCGTGCTCTGCGTAGTAAATGCTCGCCTCAGAGAAGTAGTGCTCCCAACCGGAAGAAAGGCTTGCCTGCAGCTGCTCAAACAGCACCCGACAGTCGTGCACCTGTTCGATGACCTCAAACCGCTCGGTGACGATTTTGTCACCCTCACCGTTGGCATACAGACGATGGACTGCTTCCTGCATCTCGCTTTGCAGGCCGGAAATACTGGTCAAGCCCTCGAAGTTGTTGACCACATCGAGAATCAGCGGGGCTGCGGTATCACCAGCGGTCAGGGCTCGTCCGATCTGCTGCTTGTAGATGATGGGAGAAATGGTAGGTCGGAACAGAATCACACCCGAGATTCCCTCCACATGGACACCCTCGTTGAGCATATCGATGCAGAATAGGAGTTTCAGCCGGTTGCTCGTATCCGTCTTGAAGTCCGCAAACGCCTTGTCGGTGTTCGGGTCATCTGAGTAGGCTTCGTACACCACCACGTCCGGGTTGACCCCGGCGAACCACTCCGGCACATGGGAAACCATTTCGTCCATGTGCTCCTTGTTGGCGCAGAAGACGATGTACTTGCCAGCCTTATTCGTGATATGATGGGAAAAGACCCTATCCAGACCATCCGCTTGTTCCAAAGCGCGGCGCAGCGCGTCCAGATATTTCTGATTCACATCCTGAATGCCCTGTGTTCGCAGGTTGTCCACCCGTGCCTGATACTTCGCAAGCGTTTTCTGGTACTGATAGACCGTGGTCACATATTTCGGGGCAGGCAAAATACCCCTGACGACTGCTTCGCCAAGGGTCATGTTGCTCGCAACACGGCTGTCAAAAAGCTCTTCGGCCATGTCGCGGTTATTATCCAGATATCGGATGTTTGTTGCCGTCAGCCCCAGAAGCTTTGCATCCGGGCATAACTTTAATAAAGCCACCGTGCTTTCGCCCCAACATTCCGCGCCGGCACGGTGGAATTCATCGAGTATAATATAGGCGGGCTTTTGCGCCGCAATTTCGTCCAGCTGTGCCTGCGTACAGCACATCAGTTTGGCGTAGGTATAAAAGTGAACGTTTGCCAGCGGAAAATCCGGGTCGTTCCTTTTCAGGCTCTCCAGCTGGGTCTTAAAGATATATTCACTGGGAGAAAGCCAGATCACGACCTTCTCCGGGTTGTCCTCGATCAGCTTGAACGCAATGTAGCTCTTTCCGGTGCCGGTGGGATGAACAATGGCAGCTTTGCCGTACTGCTCCATCATCCGGACTGCCGCATGATATGCTTTTTCGTTGTGCTCAAACAGACGCAATGCCACCTTGTTCACCCCTTCCCGCATAAAGGGGTATCCTTCACATGGAAAATGGAGGATACCAATCTTTCGACATCATTGTTTGATTCTCCCTATTATTTTATCATGGTTATATCTGGGAATCAATAGAAATCCTTACAAATGCATCCCACCTGACCTTAGAAAAAACCTCGCAGAAGCTGAAAGTTTTTTGCACATTGCCCAGTTCTGCATGAAAAATCCAGCAAAAAACGAAGGTGGACAGAATAAGTGGTCAGAAGGGTGTCCAAGACGCAGGAGGAAACAGAAATGGCACGACGGGGAGAAAATATACGCAAACGCAAAGATGGTCGGTGGGAAGGCCGCTATATCAAAGCGCGCACACAGGAAGGCAAAATCCAGTGGGGCTACGTCTACGGAACGGTCTATGCAGAGGTAAAACGGGTGCTGATTCAGAAGAAAGCCGAGGCAGGCTTCTACAACCTGAAAAGAACCGACCTGACCTTTGAAGTACTGGCTGAGGTGTGGTTGCACTCCCTGCGGAACAGCATAAAAGAATCCACCTATGCGCATTATTCGTACACGCTGCACAAGTATCTTCTCCCGGTTTTGAGCATAGTGCCCGTTGCGTCCCTTGACGAGAGCTTTCTGGAACAGGCCATACAGCAGATCATTGCGCCTACGGATGCCGCACACAAGCCGCTGGGAAACTCCTCTGCCCGGGAATGTCTCTCGATGCTGCGCCGCATCTGCAAATATGCCGCGCATTTACGCCTGATCCGTCCGATGGAACTGGAAGCAGCACTGCCAAAAGCTATTGATAAAACATCTGTGCCACTCTCCCCGGCAGAGCAGCAGCAGCTTTATCAGTATGTACAGGAGAACCCTACGCCTCGCAAAATCGGCTTATTATTAGGGCTTGAACTAGGTCTGCGTATTGGTGAGATTTGCGGCTTACAATGGGGCGATTTTGACCTGAGACTTGGAACACTGAAAATCAGCCGGACAGTCTGTCGAATTTCCTGCGGAAACGGGCATACAAAGGTGGTCATCCAAACGCCTAAAACCCGCACCTCCCGCCGGGAAATTCCAATCCCGAAATGTTTATTGGTGATGCTGAAAAAACTGCATGGAAACGCCAGTAATGCTACATGGTTTCTATCTAGTAATGAATCCAAACCCACAGAACCTCGTTGCTACCGGAAAAGTATCAAGGCGTATCTGAAACAGGCGACTGTCCGGCAAGTACGTCCGCACGCGCTGCGCCATACCTTTGCTACCACCTGTCTGCAGGCGGGGTGCGATGTAAAGACCCTCAGCGAATTGTTAGGACACGCCAATGCCAACATCACCTTGCAGCGTTATGTGCACTCTGACCTGACTCGAAAGCGCTGGGAGATGAACCGGATTTTCTCCCATCAAGTGTCCATGAGGGGCAGAAGCATGCTAAATATGACGTAGCGGCGCACGATTTCTTTGCCGTTCCTCCATTTTCCATATGGAGGATACTTTTTTTATTAAATATATTCTTTGCCATTACGCGGCTGCACATTCTCTGTATCATAAAATACTTTTGCATCATACGCAGATGCGTATGCATAGCTGCACGGATTTCTGTAACATCATAGTGAGGTGAACTTCATCACGACTGTAAAAGATGCCGTCGCCAAATGCTTTGAACAGCTCTACGACCAGCGGTGGATATTTCCCAACGAGTTAGCGGCCCGCGCCGGTGCATATTCCAAAATCGATTTATTGTTTTACTCATAGATATATTTTTATTCTACAAACTGCACCTCTTGCGAACATAAAAAACGCGTGTTATACTGAAGCCATCAAAAAACATTGGAGGTGTCTCTTATGCCCCGTCCCAAAGGAAGCAAGAACAAGACCAAGACCGTAAAAGCAACCGTTGACTTTGCTGCACAGATTGCTGAAAAGCAGTCTGCAAAGGAAGCCGCTGCCGCTGAAATCGCATCCATCACCGCTAACATCGATGCGCTGAAAGCTGACCTAAAAACCAAGAAGGCAGCGCTGAAATCTATCGACAAGGAAATCGCCAGAATCGAGGCTAAAAAGGTCAAAGCTGAAACCAAAGCAGCGGAATCCGCAAAGAAAGCCGAAGCGGAGGACGTGCTGAAAAAGCTGCTGGCAAGCGGCGTGAGTGCAGACGATATCCTCGCAAAGCTGAAGTGATCTGAAAATTTCTGACGCAGCAGTTGACGGAAACATCTACGTCGCAAGCAGTGCAACTTGGTACCAACTTGCAATTTTTGAATCGGATTTTTCAAAATCCAAATTCAAAATGCTTGTTGGGCTGTGCCCAAACCCCTTGTGTTCTGCGTCCGGTGGATGCAGGCTGCGCATTTTTGCAAAACGCTTTTTTGATCTGAGTGCCGATGCCTGTGGTATCGGCACTTTTTGCACAGATAGATTCCCGGAAGCAGATAATAGTGCTATGCAGCACATCCGGAATTGTGCTATACTTGATTTACATAAACCTGTTTGCCCTAAAAAGTTGGAGGTGTTCATGGCTACACGAACCATTTGTTTTCCCATATCCGGCTACCCCTATTGCAAAGAACAGCCGGTGACATTCACATGGATAAAAGGTAGCAAGCGGCAGAATATCCGTGCCGTCCATGATGCCGTCCATACAACAGACCCGGATGTTTCAATTTTGGAAGTCAGCTCTGCATCCGTTCAGCCGGAGGGTGAGGCTGTTTCTTCTCTGCGGCTTCTGCTGCATCTGGATTCTGTTGCGCAGGATGTGCCCATCAGCACGGTTTTTGAAGCCGCCAAGGTATTTGAACATGGCGGTCCATTCGCTGACCTTCTGACCTGTGCGCCATCCAAAGTCCACAAGGACGCTCGGCTGCGAACCAATGGAAAGCTGCTACGCTACTCTTTGGAAGGAAGTGAGTATCCGATAGAGCCGCACCCGGATTCATTTTTTGAGTGGCTCTACTGCCGTGCGTTGAAGCAGTTCCCGGAAAAGGCTGCGCAGCTGAGCAGATATAATGCCTTTTCTGATATTGCTGCCGCAGCGGATTCTAAAAAGTATTATGGCGATTCCTCGCGGGCGGCTGCAATCTATGTAGGCCTTGCAGCGGCTGGAAAACTTCCGTGCATCGATTCCTATGAATCATTCATTGCGGAAGTTTACACGGAGCCAAAGCCTTTGCCCAAGTCTGGAAAGTCTGAGGTTGCTTCAAAAAAGACACCCGAGGTTTCTGCACCGGCAAAGGAGATTCCTGCAGACGAATCGTCACAGTCCGATAACGCAAATATTCCGGACGGTGCGCAGATGGAACAGATCCTTGAGCTGCCCAAAGCGACCTGTCTGCTCCTCTCTTTGGCAAAAAATGCTGGTCTTTCTGCAAATAATTCCAGTGAGCTGGCGTATAAGGGAAAGGAATTTTTTCTTGACGCTTATCAGAAAGCACTGAAAAACAAAACGCTCCAAATCAATGTCCATAAGAACAAGTTCACATTTCCGATGGAGGAGCATGACAGCGGATTTCATGCGGTCGGAGTACTGACCCGTTCGCCTGCTTGGGAATATGGATGGAAGTTCAACTATCTGGCCGAGAATACACCCGGAGCAGAAAAGCCCGAAGTCAAAGCAAAAATCCAGAAGCCTTTGACCGCATTGGAGCATCTGGAACGCTGTGGGTATAAAATCGTTCAGCAGGTCGTGCCGGAAAAACTCCCACCGATTGCTGTTCAGCGGATGGCATGGAAAACAGGCGAGGCTCTTTGCGACCCGGTGGTGGTGGATTTCTTGCAGTTTATCCGAACACATATGCAGAGCGACGGTTCTTTTTCGTTCCGCATCCCAAAGGGTGCGTCCAAAAAATCGTTTACCACACTTTCAGAGATTGCTCAGACGTGGGACAAAATGGGACTTTTTGCAGCCATTGTGATTTACCCGCAGAATATCGTCTATGAACTTGCGCAAAATGAAACCGTCCGGCATTTTTTGAGCGGAAAGTGGCTGGAGCTTTTTGTAGAGCATCAGGTTCAGCAGATTCTGAACCACTATCGGGAGGAGCAGGGCGCAGAAGTTTCGGTTTGCTCCAATGTGGTCCTTTCAGAAACGGCATCCGTAGGGAGCACGCATGAGCTGGATGTCGTGTTCTCCATCAATGGAAAATTTTTCTGGGTAGAAGCCAAATCCTCCAGCCGAAGCATTGATTATGGAAAATATGCTTCTCTGTGCGAAAAGCTGAACGTGACACCAGAAAGCTTGCTTTTGGTCAACAGCGATTTGTCCGTGGAAGAGTGCGAGGGTGTTTCTTATTTCTGGAATTACCGTGTTGCAAACTGTGCAACGATCACGCAGGAACTGGAAAGCATGATTGCTAAACAAATTGAAAGCACCGGAAATGCTGTTCTGAGTACAGACTGAGAAATAAGCAAAAATGATATGTACCCCCAATACTGGACACCCAGTATTGGGGGTACATATCAAAACCGAAAAGCAGAAGCTGCCGCACAAAAATACGGTGCGGCAGCTTCTGCTTTTTATCTGCTGCGTCCCCTGCGCGTGCCGACAGTTCCGTTCCGCCTTATTCTGCCCCCGCAGAAGGTCGTTTTTGCCCGCCGCATTTGTGGCCCGGCTTTCCCGAGAATGGCTGCCTGTTTTGCCGAAAAGTCGTACTCTGCCCGGGAAAAAGCACCGGAAGGCTGCATTGGTCATTTATTCCGCCGTTTCTTACCGATTTTACAATGTTTTTTGCAAAAAAGGCTTTACAAATGAATTTCAAAAACATATTATATAATTATAGGTTCAACTTCTTTACGCAAATAGTTTCGTACCGGTTCGTATGGGGCAGCCGGGTCTGTGCTTTTTGCACTGCTTCTGCCTTACGATAGATCATTGGAGCCCGCCGGTGCAGCCCCGCTGCACCAGATCAAATACAGAAGGAAGGTTATGCATCATGCCTGAAAAGAAAGTTTCTACTCCCGCAGCCGATGCTCCGGCTGCCGAGGGCAAGACCCGCAAATCCACCAAGGCTCCCGCCCGCCGCGGCCGCCCGCCGCTGGCCCCCGAGCTGTATGTAGAGATGGGCGGTGAGCAGTACAACATCACCGACATCATTGACCGCGCCAAGGCAGACTACCGCACCACCCACAAGGTCGGCGTACAGTCCTGCAAGGTATACGTCAAGCCCGAGGAAGGCGCAGCCTACTACGTCATCAATAAGTTTTCCGGCAAGCTGGAACTGTAACTTTTACAGGGCCGCCGACAGCACCGCACTGCTGCCGCGCCCGCCATTCCCACAATACGGCTCCACCAACAAAAAAAGACACCGCACAGCTGTGCGGTGTCTTTTTTGCATAGGCAGCGGCTCAGAACCCCAGCATCCGCCAAAGAGTCTTACGCTCTTCGGCCGGGTCCGGGTCTGGGATCTCGAATACATAACGCTCGGTGGCGTTGATAACGGTGGTGTTGCCGCGGGTGCATACCCGGGGCAGCTTTGCATCGTAATTCAGGTGTACGTGCCCGTGGATGAACCATTTAGGCTGGTACTCGTCCAAAATCTCGTTGAAGCACTCAAAGCCCCTGTGGGCACAGTCGTCCCCGTCGTTCAGTCCCTTGGCCGGGGCGTGGGTCAGCAGCAGGTCGATGCCGCCCCTTTTGTGCGCCTGATGCTCCAGCTTGTGCACACGGCGGCGCATGGCCTTCTCGGTGTACTGATAGGTATCCTCTTTATTATAGCGCTGACAGCCCCCCAGCCCCATGATGCGCAGACCCTTCCATGTGTACACCTGATCGTCCACGCAGATGCAGCCACCGGGTTCACCCTGAGTCTGGTAGCTGCCGTCGTGGTTGCCGTGCACATACAGGATGGGCGCAGCGGTAAAGTTTGTGAGATATTCCAGATACTTTTTGGGCAGATCCCCGCAGGAGAGGATCAGGTCGATGCCTTCCAGCCGGGCACGGGTGTCATAGTCCCACAGTGCCTTGGACGGAACATCTGAGATGGCAAGAATTTTCACGTTCGTATGCTCCATTCTGTTTCCGGTCAGGCCGGCTCATTTCTCCAGACCCTTTACGTTGTCCAGCCCGTTGATCGCCAGCACGGTACGGGTCTTGACGTCCAATTCATCGTAATGGGGCAGCTTGCCGTGTACACAGGCATCCAGCCAATCCATCTCCATCAGCTCTTTGGGGCTGTAAACTCTATTCTCCGGGGAGTGCAGGTTGTCCTCGTTATCATACAGCTTTTCCGGGAATATGTGCACATTGTCCGAGCCCTGCAGCGTTTCCAGCAGATCCAGCAGCTGTCGCGTACCGCTGGGCAGCGCTTCCTGATACTCCAGATCCTCTGCGCCGCTGCGCAGACCCCACCAGTAGTTCACTGCGCGGGTGGTGGCTGCGTTGTCCCAGCTGCCGTCAAAAATGGAGCGCACGATCTGCACATAAAAGGTATCCCACCGCCAGATCGGCAGACCCAGCGGCTGTAAGCTGCCGTCCGGCAGTTTGCGGCACAGGCCGTAGTCCCGGTTGGTGTCGGCAGGCTCCCGACTGTCCCGGGCGTAGACCATGTCGATCTCCGGGCAGTCAGCAAAATCCAGCGGATGGGCGGCATCGGGCTGGCAGGCCCAGCGCAGCCAGATACGGCCTGCCGGGCGCACGCTCTTCAGCCCCTGCGCAAAGGCGTTGATCGCAGCGGGCACGCCGTACACGGGGTTTGCCGCCACATAGCCGATGTGCCCGGTCTTGGTCATGATACCGGCCAGCATCCCCAGCAGATAGGTCACCTCATAGGTGCGGGGGTAGTAAGTGCGCACCAGCGGGTGCGGCGCGTTCAGCGAGCAGTTCAGGATGCGGGTCTTGGGGTGCTGCGCCGCCACCTTCAGGCAGGCGTTGTACATCCGCACGCTGGTGGCGAACACCACGTCCGCATTGTTGTGGGCTACCTCCTCCAATATCTGCTCCGCGTCCACCTCCGGGTTTACATCCTCGTAGCAGCTGATATACACCTTGTCCGGGAAGACCTTGGCCAGCGCATCGCGCCCCTCGTCATGCGCACGCACCCATGCGCTGATCTTGGCGTTGTACTCGTGGAGGAACACCACCCGCAGCTCGCTGGGCTGCTTGCTGGGGCTGAAGATATTCAGCTTGGACAGCAGCGGCTCTGCGGGGCTCTTGGGCGGTTCCAGCGAAAGCTCCACGCCATGGGGCTCGGTGAGCACCTTCACCTCGTTCCACAGCTTTTCCAGGTTCTGCCGCACCTGCGCCGGGGTGGCGTCGTAGGTGTCGGAGTAGCGGTACACCGACAGGTACACCAGCAGCGCATCACCGGTGGTCAGCCCCAGAGATCTGCCGCCCAAGGCTTCGAACTGCTGGTGGAACATGGTGTAGAAGGCGGCAAAGTTCAGCCGGTCATCCTCCGACCATGCCTCGCCGCTGGCCTTGCACACCAGCGTCTGCAGCTTGCTGTAGCCGCCCAGCTTGGAGAAATGCACATAGTTCACCTTGGACAGCTTATAGAAATCCAGAAACTCGTAGTAGATCTTATTTTCCAGATCCTCGGTGCGGGCGGGGATGAGCCGGGTGACCGTGCCCGGGATCTTGACGGCGCCGTAATACTTGAGCACCGAGACCCGCTTGTTGCCCTCCTGCACATAGAACCGGTTCACATACTCAAAGGCAATAATGGGAGTATGGATGCCCTCTTCCAAGTGCGCGTCACACAGGTTCGACCACTTGGCAGCAAACTCGGTATCCGGCTCCAGCAAGGGCATAAAGTCATACGAAAAGGCAGTGTGCCGTCCGCTGGTCTTGGTGCCCACAAGACTGTCCGACGGGATCTCCACCAGCCCCAGCGGCTCCTGCGCCACGATATCCACACCCTTGAGCACATCGTCCAGAACAGCCAGATAGGGCGACTGGCCGCGGGCTATGCGGGCACGATAGGCGCGCTGCCCTGCGCGCAGTGCACTTTTATAATCTTCCAGCATAAGAACTCCTTTTTTCTGTAAGCGAAGCGCGGTGCCGCAGTCCCCCTACCGCACCGGAACACCTCCAGTATACCACAAAAACAGAAATAAGGCAGTATTTTAGGGCTAAAACTGTTGATTTTCCCGGTGGTTTCAGGTACGATAAGAATGATATTCAAAACCGACAGGAGTTTACGATCATGCAGACCATTTCTCTGCCCGTGCTCGAGGCGGGCGAATACGCCGGCGGCATCTGGTATTACGAGCCCCACACCTACCAAAGCTACCGTTACGTTCTGGGGCGGGTGGGCAAGCACCCGTTGGTGTGCATCGGCATCAACCCCAGTACCGCCCAGCCCGGTGCGCTGGACCCCACCTTAAAAAGCGTGGAGCGGCTGGCCGCTGCCAACGGCTTTGACAGCTGGATCATGTTCAACGTCTACCCCCAGCGCGCCACCGACCCCAACGATATGGACAAAGTACCCGACCGCGCCCTGTGCGATGAAAACCTGCGCTGGCTGCAGGCCGTTCTGTCCCAGACCGAGCCCACCATGTGGGCGGCATGGGGCACCCTGATCGAAAAGCGGGACTACCTGCCCGGTCTGATGCGGGAGATGGTGGCTCTGACGCGGGAGCGGGAGATCCCGTGGGTCACCTTTGGCAAGCGCAGCAAAAAGGGACACCCGCACCACCCGCTGTATCTGCGCAAGGATTCCACCCCGGAGCCTTTTGATGTGGAAAACTATCTGGACACCTGTTTCTGATGTCCGTCCCGACAGGAGGAGAGCTGCTTTGACCGCAGAACAGTATAAGCCCATCTATCACTGGTTCAGCGCCCACCCGGCCGTAAAACGGCTGGTCGTTTTTCTGGATCGGTGGCTGCCGCTGGTGCCCTTTGTGTGCTACCCGGTGCTGCTGTGCCTGCTGAACGTCCGGCTCTCGCGGCTGTTCCTCACCCAGAAACAGGCCGCGCTGGACTTTATGGTGCTCATCGCCCGTTCCGTCTTTGTGCCGGGGCTGGTGTTCTGGGGCGGCACGCTGCTGCGCAGCCGGCTGCACTTCCCCCGCCCCTACGAGCAGCCCGGCTTTACCCCGCTGGTGGCAAAGGAGAGCCGTGGGCACTCCATGCCCTCCCGCCACGCGCTGAGCGCCGCCGTGCTGGCGGCGGTGTGGCTGTATTTCTACCCCGCTGCGGGCTGCGTGATGGTGGGCATTGCCCTGCTCATCTGCTGTCTGCGGGTGCTCACCGGGGTACATCATGTACGGGACGTGGTGTGCGGCTTTGTGCTGGGCTTTGTGCTGGGCTTTGCCGGAATGTGGCTGCTGTAAGGCCGTTTTGTGCACGCCGGAGCGTCTGTTTTTGCCCACAGGGCAAAAAAGTTGAAACTTTTTTCAGATTTTCCTTGACAGAATGCGATGGGTATGGTATTATTTCTCTCGCAGCCTGTGCCGACACAGAACTGCCGCCATAATGGAACCCATTGGGATAACAACGTGCGCCCGTAGCTCAGGTGGATAGAGCAACTGCCTTCTAAGCAGTGGGCCGGGGGTTCGAGTCCCTTCGGGCGCATCTATGTGGTGCCCATAGCGTAGTCGGTTAACGCGCCAGATTGTGGATCTGGAGACCGTGGGTTCGAGTCCCACTGGGCACCCCACCAAAAAATCCGCTGTTGCATTGCAACGGCGGATTTTTTTATTTGGTGGGGTGTCCAGTGGGCTCGAACAGGGCGGCGGCGCAAAGCGACGCAATCAAAGCCCCAGTGGGGCTTTGATTAGCCCACGGGTCCCAATTTTCAGGAATGTCTACCGGGGTGACTACTGTCCGCTGTTTTCACAGCGGATTTTTTTATTTGGTGGGGTGTCCAGTGGGTTCAAAATATACCATAAAGGTAAATCTCCCCGGCAAAGTAGCTGCTTTGCCGGGGAGATTTTTATTTTATTGATTCATCTCCTGTAAGATCTTTGCGATCTGGGCGGGGGTGTAGCCCTCCTGCCGCAGGGCAGAGGTGATGGCTACCTCGCTCTTGCCCTGACTGCGCAGCAGCGCTGCCGTGTAGGGCACCCCGGCGCTGACGGTGCTGCGGCTACCGCCGGAAGCAGAGCCGCTGCTGCCGGTGGCCTTTCCGCCGCTGCCGGAGCTGCCGGACTTTGTGCCCGCAGCCGCCGCCTTACCGGCAGCCTGTGCGGCCTTCTGCTGGGCGTTAGCCTGCTTCAGTGCCCACTCGCCCTTGGCAATATTCAGCTTCTGGCTGGTCACGTTATTGTTGAAGGCCTGCTGCTTCAGCGCGTCCTGATAGGCACGCTCGCTGGCGGTGTTGTCGTACTGCTGCTGGGTCAGTGCGTCCTGACGCTGCTTCTCCTGCATCTGCTGGCTCCACTGGGTGTCGGCGCGCTCGGCCTCGTAGGCGCGGTTGCCGGAGTAGATGTTGTACCCAGTGTTCAGCAGACTGCCCGCTAAGCTGCCCAGACCGGTGGTGCCGCTGATGGCCAGTTGCACCACATCCCCGATGACGCCCAGCACGGTCATAACATTATTAAAAGCCTGCTGACGCTGGCTGATCTGCGCCTGCTCCTGCGCGGTGTAGTAGCCGTGCAGGGTGTCCAGCCGGTTCAGGTGCTCCTGATACTGACCGTAGTCCTTGGCGTAGGCGTCGTTGTAGGCATCGCCCTTCTGCTGCAATTGGGTGTAGTAGTCCTGCAGCTGCCGGTCATATAAGCTCTGGGCGTTCTGTTCCTGTCCGTTCAGCTGCTCCAGCCGGGTCACCAGCTCCTCGCCGCCGCTCTGGTAGGTATCCAGCGCCAGACTGTACAAGGTGGGGATAGCGCTTGCCAGCCCGCCGATCTGCTGCTGATAGGCCTGCTGCGCCGCACTGGTGGCATAGCTGGAACCATAGCCGCCGGTCAGAGCAGCCGCCTGCGCCGCCGCGTCCGCGCTGGCATTGTGGGCGTTCAGGGTATACAGCTGCTCGTACTGGCGGTAGAGCGGGTCGCGGGTGTAGCTGTACTGAAAATTCTCCCGTTCCAGCAGCTGCCCCAGCAGCTCGTTGATCCCGTCCTGATAGCTGCTCTGGTAGTCTGCGGGGCGGTTCTGCTGCCACTGCTTCAGGGCGTTGGCTGCATCGGTCACCTGCTGGCTGGGGCGGTAGCTGGCGTTTGCCATAGCCTTTTCCACTTCGGCGCGGCTGTCCAGCCCCTCGGTGCTGTAAGTGGACTGCGCAGCAGGCTGTGCCTGCGTTTGCACGTCCGGCTGCAGCATTTCCTCCTTCTTTTTGGATGCCATAAAATTCTCCTTTCGTACTTATAATCCCTGCAGCTTGCTGCGCAGGGTGTCGGACATATTTTCCGTATCCAGATTGGTCAGTACATACTGCAGCTGCTCCTGCATCTGGTACAGATAGCTGCGCAGTGCCCGGGCATCCTCCGGGTCCATGTTATCGCTGAGCTTGGGCAGACCCAGCTTGCTCAGGCCGTTCATGCTTGCCATGAGGTATCCTCCTCCCATATTTTTCCCTTTGCCGGGGCGATGGTGCGCACAAGTCCGCGCAGGGTGATCTGCCCTTTGCCGCGCAGCCGCAGCCGCAGCGACCCGCACCGCCGGGGTACAAAGGGCAGGTCATAGCTGCGGCGGCTGCCTTGGGCGGCAAGGGAAGCCACCGTCTCCCACGCGCCGCCGTCATAGCTCACCGCCACTTCTACTGTGCTAGTGCACTCGGCGTCCAGCCGCAAGGTCAGCCGGGAGAGATACCGCTGCTCGGTGCCGTCCAGCCCCACATCGCCGGTAACCAGCTCAAAGGGGATGTCCGTTTCCACGCCGTCGGTGCTCTGCCAGTCCGGCTCGCGGGTGGGGTCTGCCGCCCACAGCGCCTGTCCGTCCCACAGATAAAGCTGCCCGCCGGTGCTGGTCATATCGCAGGAGCAGACATCCTCCTCGCTCCACAGCCCCTTCTCGGTATCATAGACCAGCAGCCGGGCATCCTCCCGGGAGATGTGCAGGTAATACCGGCCATCCAGCGCACCACCCACAGCGCTTTGCACGTTGGAAAGCTTTGCAGCGTCCAGCGCGCCGGACACCTTGGTGGGCAGACTGCCGTCCCACGCCATGACGCCGTCCGGCGAGAGATAATACAACGTCTCGTTCAGCACGCACAGGCTGCGGGCGGCGTTTTTTGCCACGCCCCGGCAGCGCAGGCTGGAAAGCTGAAAATCCGAAGGCTTGGAGCCATACAGCTTGTGTAGGGTATTCTCTTTAAAGAACAGCGCATAGCCCATGCAGGAAGCTGCCCCGGTAAAGGCACCATCGCTGCCCACGGTGACGGCGTAGCTGTCTGCGGCGATGCCCCGGTAGCTGAACCAGTTGGTGGGGTCGCCCAGCTTGCAGCCGTAGATAACGTTTTCTTTGCTGTTGCAGCCCCACACCCGGTTGTCGCACTCGGTCACAAAATCCAGTTCCGGCACCCGGCGCTCCATGGATACCGTCTGGGCGGCTTCCACGCTGCGGTGCTGTTTGCCGTCCATGCTCTGCCACTGGGCGGCGGCGGCGTTCTGCACCAGTGTGCCGTAGAAATACTCGCCCTGTGGGGTGCAGCGCACCCGCAGCCAGTCCTCGCCCACGTCATACACGATTTGGTCTCCATTCAGCTCCGGGCTCTGCCCTGCCGCTTCGGCGGCTGCGCCCTGCACGGTCACGGTGTCCCACTGCCGGAACAGCTTGCCCAGCCCTGCCGCCGTGATACGGCAGTATTCCAGCGGGATGGCTGTCCAGCTGCCGGAGTTTTTGCTGTACATCTCCAGCGTGCTGTCGTACCGCCACGGATGGTCGGCATCCTCTACCTTTAAAAACAGCTGTCCGTCTGCCGGTTCGGCGGGCTCCTCCCGGCCAAAGGCCTCCACCTGATAGGTCTTGCCTGCGGCATCACAGGGGGCAAAGGTCACGCTTTTGCCCGCCGCCGTCCACAGTGCTCCCAGTGCGGTCACGCTGCCGTCTGCCGTATCAAAGGCCAGCTTGTCCGGAAAGATCAGAATCTTTGTACCGATGCCCACCAGCGCCTTGCGGCCGTCGGTCACGGCGTCCAGCTTCGTCACCGCCGGGGCGGCGGCATCGTCCGGGGTATAAACGACATCCCGTCCGCAGACGGTCAGCAGACCATTCAGGTGATACATCCCGTTCAGCCCGGTCAGTGCCCGCAGTCTGCGGCGCGGGGTGCGGGTGCTCAGTGCGGGGAAATCCCGGGTGGAAAAGTTCACTCCGGCGCTGTACTCTGCTTCCGAGCAGCCGTAGGTCTCGTTCAGGCCGCCAAAGGCCCGCAGCAGCTGCCGGGTGTTGGCAAGCCGTATTCTGTCTGCCAGTACCATCACCTCACCTCCTTACCAGCGCCACTGCGCCCGGCTGCGGGGCGGGTAGTTCTGCCGCAGCCAAACCGCCAGCTCTGCGTACAGGGCGTTGTACTGTGCCTGCTCCCCGGCGTAGCGGTCGGTCTCGCCCAAGGCGGCATCCATCTGCGCACACAGCAGGTGCGGGTACAGGGCATCAAAGGGCGGCGGTGCCAGCAGCGTCTGGTCGTCCTGCACCGGCTGCTCCCACGGACGGTCTGCGCCCACGGCGTCAAACGCCCCGGCGGCGGCGCGGTCAAATAGCTTTGTGCGCAGCAGGGCGTCCGCCTCCTGCAGCCATTGCAGCCGGGTCTCGGTTTCAATGCGGCAGTTTGGGCGCAGCTGCTCGGCACGCTCCAAAGCCTCTCCTACAGTCATCTCATCACATCCTTTTATAAAAAACCCGGCCGGGGGCATTTCTCCCAGCCGGGCAGCGCTTATTTCACTGTGCCGCGTTCTCCGCAGCGGCAATGCGGGCAGCGGTCAGCTCGTCCTGACGCTGGCTGTGCTCCAGTACCTCGGCCACAGCGGGCGGCACCTCCACCTCCACGCCGCGGCGGATCTTGTAGTTCACGCCGTTGACGCTGACGAACAGATCACCCTTGTAGCGGCTGTTGTCCTTGAACAGCCGGATGCGCACATTCTTTTCAGCCATGGGCACCTCCTTAGTTGGCGGCAGCGGTGGCGGAGTAGCTGGACACGCTCTCGATGCGCACCATGTACTGCTCCACCAGACGCTCGGCGGCGCGCATCCCCTTCCAGCCCACAGAGGCGCGCTGGTTCAGCGGGTCGTCACCGTAGCCCAGCTGCTTGACAATATGCTCAAGGCCGCCGCCCTCCAGCTCGGTCACGCCGTAGGCGTGGGCACCCAGCACCAGCGTGCCGAACACCGCAAGACCCGCCGGGCAGGTGTCGTCCTTCCAGATTTTGGCCTCGCTGGTCTCGATAAAGCGGATGTTGCCCAGCTTGCCGATCTCGCCGCGGAACATGGTGTCGGGGTCGGCGTACTTGTGCACCTCCATGAACTCCTTGCAGGTCTTGAGGTCATAGGCCGCATAGGGGTGGATGATGGCAACGTAGCTGTCGCCGATGGGGTCGGCGTTCATTGCGCCCAGCTGCGCCGCTGCCTGAAAGAACAGCTTCGGGGTCAGAGTGCAGCTCTTGTCCAGCGCCTTGCGGCTGGTAACGGCGGTCTCGGCACCGTCTGCGCCCAGCTTCGGGGCGTAAATGACATTGGTGCCGCCCGCCAGCACATCGCGGGTGATACTGTCCATGGTGCGGCCGGCCTGACTTGCCAGCACGCGGGTGGCCTGCACCACGTTGTTGTCGATGGCGGTCATCTGCAAAACATCGGTCAGCGGGGTCCAGCCGCCGTACTGGTGCAGGTCGCTGGTGATGCTGGTCACGTTCAGGGCCTGACCATTGGGGGTAACGCCCTCGGTCAGCGGGGTGCTGGCCTTGGGCAGGCTGTCGTACTTGCGGAACTCGATGGTCTTGCCGCCGTTCTGGGGCACAGGGTAGTAATCCGCAAACTGGTCGTGCACAAGGCGCGGCTCCGCCTGATCGATCAGGCGCTTCTCGTAAAAGGTCTTCATCTCCACCGACATAGTGCCGGTGGTGTTGGTCTGCGCGTCCGCAAACAGCTGGATGTTAAAATTCATCATGCTTTTTTCCTTTCTCCTGTCAGGTTAAAGTTCGATCTGTGCACCGTGCAGCACACGGCGCTCCAAGGCTTCCCGCTGGGCGCGGGTCATGGCGGCTACGTCCGGCCGTACCGAGGCGGCAGCGCCGGGGCGCAGGCCGTTTTCCAGCGGACGCGCAGCGCGCTGCTGCACCCGCTCCACTACCCCCTGCTCCACGGTCTGTGCTGTGGTGCGCAGGGCATCCTCGTAGTGGGCAAGGCGGTAGGCGTCCTGCACCCGCATGCCGGGCAGCTGCATCAGACGGCGCATCTCCGGGTTCTTCAGCTCTGCTTTCAGGTCAAAGCCCGGCTGGCTGCGGCGCATGGCGGCTTCCTCTGCCGCCCAGCGGGCGTGCAGGCTGCGCACCGTGTTCTGCACCGGCAGCGGCAGGGGCGGCAGCACCGGGCGCTCCGGCTGTGCGGGCATTTCCGGCTGCTTTTCCGGCTCTGCCGGGGTCTGCGGCGGTACTTCCGGCTGCGCGGCGGGGGCTTCCGGCTTCAGGGTGCCCGCAGCCACCGCCTGCCGGGTCTGCTCCGGGCTCAACGCGGGTGCGGCTTCCCCTTCCGCAAACAGCTGCAAGTCCATCATGCTCTGCTGTCCGCTGCGGCTCACATCCGCAAAGCGCAGATTGTCCGGGTAGCGCTCTGCCAGCAGGGTAAAGCCTGCCTTGGCCAGTTCAAATGCGCCCTGCACCCACGGCGCTACCGGGGCCTGTGCTGCCACGGCAAGGCGCGGGCCCTCCGGCTCGTCCCAGGCATCGCTGCGGGCGCTCTCCTCCCCTGCCAGCAGGTACACCAGCGCCTGCATCAGGGTGCTTGCGCCAGCGCATACGATGTCCTGCCCGGCGGGCGCGTAGCCCGCGTGACCGGCGGCTTCCAGCCGCAGGCTCAAGCCCTTGGGGCCGTCCAGTTCGCTGTAACATACCTTGATCATCTCACTTCACCTCCTTTCCGTTCCAGTTCATGGCGCGGGCAGCCGCCGCTACCGGCAGCTGTGCCGTCAGACCGGCAGTGTCCTGCGCCGCTTGGGTGCCGCCGGGCTGCTGTGCAAGGGCGGCAGACAGTCTTGCCATCTGCCCTTGCAGCTGCAACAGCTGCTGCGCCAACGTGCCGTTCTGCCGCACCCGGGCGCGCACCTTTTCCACCCCTTCAAAATCCATCATTTCCAGCGCCGCAAGGGCAGCATCCGCGTTGGCAGGGTCGAAGAAGCCCAGCTTGTAGCACTCCTTGGCGGTCTCGTTTTGGGACAGGCGGCTGAAGGTGCTCTTTTTGGCGGCGCTGACCACGATATCAAAGACAGGCTCCCGGCTGCCCAGCTCCACCCCGCCCACGGCAGGCACAGGCTTTGCGCGCAGCCCCTGCGCCGAGAAGGGCACGAACTCGCTCTCGCCGCGCTGCCCGGTGATACGGAACACCCGCTGCTCGTCGTAGAACTGCCGCATCAGCTCAATAATGAGGTAGCACTGCCTTGCAAAGGCGCGGTAGGCGCTCTTGAGCATATCCCGGCTCAGCTTGCTGCCCGCCTCCTGCAAGGCAGCGATGGCGCTGGCGGCGGTCACGCCGCCGGTGGTGCCGCCCTGCGTCAGGTCGCGGTTGCCGCTGATCTCCTTCAGCTCCTCGATGCGGCTGTTGCGGTAACTCAGGCTGTTGCCCTGCAAGCCCGCCGTCTGCAGCGGACGGAAACTGTCCTCGTTCAGGCGGCCCACAACGTGCACGATGTCCCGGCTCAAGTCGGCAAGCTCCTCCTCGTTCACCCCGGCGGTGTCGCTGAGCACATACCGCTGGCGGGAGGCCAGCAGCACGTTCTCGTCCATGGCGTGGTTCATCTTATCAATGGCATTCTGGCAGTCCTTCATCACATCGATGTAGCCGAACCCGGCGGGGGAATCCTCTTCCACGAACAACGGGTCGAACACAAAGGGGTACTTGCCGTGGTCGTACAATCCGCGCGCCGCCAGCGTCGGGTCGTTCTGGCTGGCATACAGCACCACGCCGTTGCACAGCTTGCAGTAGTGCAGACGCAATTTGCCGTTCTCGTCCGGGCGCTTATAGTACCAGTCCACCACCACGCTCTTGTTGGCGGTGGTCTGGCCATCCTCGTGGATGTACCGGGGCACGTCCACCACCCCGGCGGCATGCCCTGCCAGCTGCGGGTACTGCGCGGTCAGCCGGGCGGTGTCCTCTAAACTGAGGTGGAACAGATCCGGTGAGTCCTGAATATCCTGCACGCCCGGCTCCCAGTAGAGCATCAGCAGGTTGACGCTGCGCACCGCAATGTCGCCCAGCCCGCCGCGCGCCGCCGGGTCCCAGAAGATGCCGGTAACGCCGGTGCCCTGCTTGAGCTTGCGCCACCAGACATCGCTGTACACCTGCTCGTAATCCGCCTGCTCCAGCACCACCGGCAGTACGCTGGAAAGCGCCTGCGCTGTGGCCTGATCGTCTGCCGCCCGAGGCAGCACCATGGGCTCGGGGTAGTTGTCCATGGCATCGGCATGCTTGTTGGCAATGCTGTTGAACAGCCACCCGCTGGAAGGCTGCGCCTTGCCGGGCATCAGCGGGTCGCGGTAGTTTTTCCAGTGTCCCATGCGGAACCACAGCTCATTATCGATCAGGCGCTTGTCCAGCGCCGCCTTGCCCGCCTTGTAGCGCTGCAGCGTCTGCAATGCAGCCGCCGCCTCTGCCGCGCCGATGGGCAGGCTCTCTGCTCTTGTATCTTCCATAGTTCTTTCCTTTCTGTCCTGTTTTTTCAGATGCGGTAGAACCGCGCCTGCCGGTGCAGTTCCAGCGGGTCGTCCGGCCTTGGCGGCGCGGCAGAAGCCTCGGGCGGGCTGATGGGATGCTCCATCAGCACATAGCGGCACTCGTCGTAGATGTGATCCTCCTGCCGGGTGTCGATATCCTCCACATTGCTCTCGTCGTACACAAGGTTTGGCAGGGTACGGATAAAATGCTTGCAGTTGCTGAACACCTGCAGCATCGGCCGTCCGTCCGGCGCAAACCGCAGCCGGTAGTGAAACTGCATCTTACCGGCCAGCCGGGTGTGGTCCCCGGGCTGCCAGTGCAAAAAATGCGGGCTGCGCTCCATCATGGCCGCAATGCTCTCGCCCCGGCTCTCGTCAAAGATGGCGGGGTCTGCCACTCCGTGGATCACCCTGCCCCGCAGCAGCGGGTCGTTCTGCTCAGCTTCCCGGATGCGCTTGGCCTGCTCTACCGGGTCAATGCGCAGGCCCTCGTTGGGGCGGCCGGTGCAGCCGTACAGTTCCTTGATGCGGTACAGCCGCCCCTCCTCGTCCACCGCATACCACCCCACCGAAAAGGGCTTGGAAAAACCGAAGTCGTACCCGCGCCAGATGGGCCAGTGTTTAGGGATGGCAAAGGGTGCGATGACGTGGGTCCAGCGCTGGTCCTGATAGTGCGCCGGGTCGTTGCGCCATTCGGTGAACACCTGCCCGGAAAAGCTGTCCCAGCTGCCGTAGAGCAGCGCCTGCTTTTCCGCTTCCGGCATACTGGCAAGGCTTGCAAGGTAGCCGGGGTCGTTTGCCAGCAGGGCGGGGTTATCAAAAATGCTGGAAGGGATGAACACCCGCGCCCGCTGTAGCTTCTGTTCGGTGCCGTCCGGCAGCTTTACCGTGTATTCTTCGGTGATAGGCGTGCCGGGCGGTGCGGGCGTGATGAACCGTGCCTTCACCCACCCGTGGCCGATGCCGCCGGGATTGGTGGTGGCCCGCATGTACACCCGGGTGCCCGGGCCGGTGGGACGGTTGCGGCTCATCATGTAGCTGTACTCTTCCCATTCAAAGTGGGTCAGCTCGTCAAAGCCGATAAAATCGAAGGCCTTGCCCTGATAATTGGTACGGTCCTTGGTGTACTGCATGGAGCCAAAGTAAATTTTTGCCCCGCTGGGGAAGTTCCACACATGGGCCGTGGCGTTGTACTGTGCCTGCGGGAACGCCCTGTGGTAGTACACCTGGCTCTTGTCCACCAGATCAGAAAGCTGCGGGTAGGTCTTGCGCAGGATCAGCGCCCGGTAGTGCGGAATGTGCACCTGCCGCAGCGCTTCGATCACCAGCGCGTCGCTCTTGCCGCCGCCTGCCGCACCGCCGTACAGCGCTTCCGGTTCCGGGCGGCTCATAAATTCGGCCTGCCGCGGCTGGGGCCGCCAGACCACCGGCACTCTTGCTTGTACAATGCTCATGGTTCTTCCTCCACCGTCGGCAGCAGCACCACGCCGCACTCCGCTCCTTCTGCCTGTGCCCCCTGATCGTTCAGGGTCTTGGCTACACCGGCCAGATCCTTGAGCACCGCCGTGGCCTCCTTGAGGTCTTTCATGGTGCCTGCTCCCGATGCGCCTTCCTTTTTTGCCGCCTTCTGCCGGGCATTCAGTTCCCGCACCTGCTGTGCCAGCAGGGTGCTCAGGGTGTCCGTGGCTCGGCTCAGGCTGGCCAGCCCTCTGGCCTGTTTTGTCTGCCCCATGGTGTTGGGTATCAGCTCCTTTCCGCCCTGGTGTGCTGGGCTATGGCAAAAGGATACCACTGGTGCTGCTTTCCCAACAGTGTGCACTTTTGCAGGGCCATAGCGTATATTTTAAATTTAAGAATCCGATTCGTATACTTTTGTCCCTTGTAATTCATCGTTGTTTCGTATCTTTTCAAAAGCAGTGTTTTTTCCCCATCAAAATTTGTGGCAGACCCGCAGAAAACCTTCAAAGTCATACTCATTTGCGATTTTTGGACAGAAAATGAAAAAAGTGTGTTTATTCTGTGGACAAATGCTTTTGTAAAATGTTACAATAGGTTCTGTTCTTTCCCGTCCCACGCACGGACGGGATGTTTTATCTGAATCAGGAGGTTCCTCATGTTAGAAAACATCTTTCATCTGAAGGAGAACCACACCGATGTCAAGACCGAGATCATGGCAGGTATCACCACCTTCATGACCATGGCTTACATCCTTGCGGTCAATCCCAACATCCTTTCTGCTTCCGGCATGGATTCGGAAGCCGTTCTGATCGCCACCGCGCTGGCATCCTTTGTTGGCACTGCGCTTATGGCTCTGCTTGCCAACTATCCGTTTGCACTGGCACCCGGCATGGGCCTGAACGCCTACTTCTCCTACACGGTCGTTCTCACCATGGGCTACAGCTGGCAGTTGGCCCTGATGGCCGTCTTTGTAGAGGGCATCATCTTCATCGTGCTGTCCCTCACCAATGTCCGTGAGGGCATCTTCAATGCCATCCCCATGACCCTGAAGAGCGCCGTCAGCGTGGGCATCGGCCTGTTCGTTGCTTTCGTTGGCCTGCAGAACGCAAAGCTGATCGTCAACAGCGATTCCACCCTCGTCACCTACCAGCACTTCAAGGGCGACACCTTCTCCAGCGTGGGCATGGGCGCGATCCTTGCCCTGTTGGGTATCGTGATCACCGCCATCCTGCTGGTAAAGAAGGTCAAGGGCGGCATCCTGTACGGCATTCTTATCACCTGGGTGCTGGGCATCCTCTGCGAGATCGCCGGCATCTATGTTCCCAACCCCGATGCAGGCATGTACTCCGTCATTCCCACCGCTTTTGTCAGCTTCGACTTCTCCGCGCTGGGCAAGACCTTTGGTCAGGTGTTCAAGACCGATTTCTCCGGCGTTGGCATCCTGAACTTCTTTGCCGTCATGTTCTCCTTCCTGTTCGTTGACCTGTTCGATACTCTGGGCACCCTGATCGGTGTTGCCTCCAAGGCCGACATGCTGGACGAGGACGGCAAGCTGCCCCACATCAAGGGCGCACTGATGGCCGACTCCATCGCCACCTGCGCAGGCGCTGTGCTGGGCACTTCCACCACCACCACCTTCGTCGAGAGTGCTTCCGGCGTTACCGAGGGCGGCCGCACCGGTCTGACCGCTATGACCACCGGCATCCTGTTCCTGCTGGCCACCATCTTCAGCCCGCTGTTCCTCACCATCCCGTCCTTTGCAACGGCTCCGGCCCTGATCATCGTGGGCTTCTACATGATGGGTTCCGCCGTCAAGATCGACTTCAATGACCCCAGCGAGGGCATCCCCGCCTTCCTGACCATTCTGGCCATGCCCACCGCTTACAGCATTTCCGAGGGCATCGCCATCGGCGTTATCTCCTGGACCCTGATTAACGTCGTCACCGGCAAGGCCAAGGAAAAGAAGATCAGCCCCCTGATGTATGTGCTGACCGTGCTGTTCATCCTCAAGTACGTGTTCCTCTAAGCCGCTGATCTTACCGCAAGCAAAAAAGCTCCCGTCCTGATGATGGACGGGAGCTTTTCTGCTTCCTGTGATCCGGAACAGCCTGCGCATTCGCTCCGGGCTGTCCGGCGTGGAACTATTCTTTTTTAGCAATCGGGGTTATTTGCGCCGCGGGTGGATATGCACTTCCGGGATAGCCACGTTATCATAGTGGATCGGCTTATCTGCCGCCGGAGTGCCGTCCGCATCCGTATGATGTGCCACCTTGCCGGTATGGATTTCCGGCACGGCCACGGTTTCTTCCTCATGGGGATGCTCCCGCTTTTTTCCGAGCCACGTTTTCAGATGGTGATAAAGCGACATTGCACGTCTCCTTTCCCGGTGCGGAAACCCGCCCGAACTGTAAAGATCAGCTTCAGATAAAATTGATGAACACCGTAATGACCAGACTGTTCAGAAAGTCCGCAAACAGACTGCCCACCAGCGGGATCAGCAGATACGCCTTGACCGAGGGCGAATATTTATCGCAGATGGCCTGCATGTTGGCCATAGCGTTGGGCGTTGCGCCCATGCCAAAGCCGCAGGTGCCGGATACGATCACCGCCGCGTCGTAATCGCGGCCCATGATGTTGAACACCACCAGCACCACATACAGGATCATGAACAGGGTCTGCCCAGCCAGCAGCACGATCAGCGGCAGGGCCAGCTCTGCCAGCTGCCACAGCTTCAGGGTGATCATGGCCATACCCAGGAACAACGAAAGGCAGATGCCGCCAATGTCATTGATCTCGCCCATATACACGGTGTAGCCGCCGCCATACTCACCCACATTGCGGATGATGGCCGCCGCGATCATGGCACCGATATAGATGGGGAAGGTCATGCCCGTCAAGCTCAGAAGTCTGGACAGCACCGTGCCGATGCCCATGGCGACGATCAACTGGAAGCTTGCCGCCGGGTACATGGTGGTGTGGCGCTCGTGCTTCATTTCTTCTTCCACCAGTAGGCTGTCATCCTCCGGTACCACCGTGGCCAGCAGGTTGTGCCGCTCAATGAGCATCTTACCGATGGGGCCGCCCATCATGCTGCCCGCGATCAGGCCATAGGTGGCCGCTGCCGTACACAGGGTGGTGGCCCCCTGAATGCCAAAGTCCTCCAGCACCGGGCCAAAGGCACCGGCGGTGCCGTGACCGCCCACCATGGGGATGGAGCCGGTGCAAAGGCCCACCAGCGCATCCACGCCCAGCAGCTTTGCCAGCCCCACGGCTACAAAGTTCTGGCTGACGATCAGCACGATGACCACGCCCAGAAACACGATCATCGCTCTTCCGCCGCTTTTCAGCACCTTGAGGTTTGCCTGGAAGCCCACCGAGGTGAAAAACATCACCATGCAGACTTCCTTTAGAATATCATCAAATGCAAACTCGGCAACGCCGGTCACATAGCACACACAGGTAAAAATGGCGAACAGCACGCCGCCAATGACCGGAGCCGGAATGCAGAAACGTTCCAGCACCTGCACCCTTGCCCGCAAAAATTTGCCCAGCATCAGCACCAGCACAGCAACGGCCAGTGTCTGATACATATCCAATTCGATCTTCATTGCTCTACTTTCCCTCAGTTCCCAGCCGCTTCATCGACCGTAATTCCTGCCGCCTTATAATATGCGGCCGCACCCGCATGAAACGGGATGCCAACGCCCTCTACTGCGTTTTCCTCCGGGTCCAGCGGGATGCCCAGCTGCTCTTCCAGCCCTTCCCGGCTGGAGAACAGAAGCTGTGTCAGCTGCTGCACCTGCTTTGCAGGCAGCGCGTTGCTGGCCAGCAGAACGGCTTTCACGCCCACCGTCTGCACCTTCTCCGTCTGTCCGGGATAGGTGCCTGCCGGCAGCGTAACGCCGCTGTAGGCGCTGTAAGCGCTCTGCAGGCGCTGTGCTGCCGCACCGTCCACCTTCAGCAGCCGGATGCCGCACTCGCCTGCCAGAGCGGTCAGCACCGGGCTGGGCGCGCCCACTGTCATAAAGATGGCATCCACCCTGCCCGCCTTCAGCTGGGCAGCGGCATCCTCATAGTTCAGGTTTACCATGCTCACCATCTTGTCGTTCAGACCATAGGCAGATAAGATCTGCCGCGCGTTCTGCTCCGAACCAGATTCCTCCGCGCCAATGCTCACCGTCCTGCCGTGCAGGTCCTCAATGGACTGGATGTCGGAATCCGCCCGCACCACCACCTGACAGGTCTCGGTGTACAGCGCCGCCACTGCACCAAAGCCCCGGCTTTCCTCCTCGTCGGCAAAGATGCCGGTCTGATCATAGGCATCCTGCACAAGGTCTGCCTGTGCAATGGCCAGCTGCAGGTATTCGCCGGTCAGCAGGCGCAGGTTCGCTGCGGAACCGGCGGTAGCCTTCAGCTCCACCTGCCCGTTATCCGTCTCATTTTCCAATGCTGCGAACCGCTCACCGAACTCCCGGTAGATGCCGCCCTCGCCAGCCACACCGAAGCGCAGCCGTTTAACGGTCTCCACCGACGAGCATCCGCTCAGCAGTGCTGCTGCCAGCAAAGCTCCGGCCAGCACCGCCGCGAGCCATTTCTTTTTCAAGATCACCACTCCTCTTCCTGCCGCCGCAGTGCGGCAGAGCTTTTACCCTAAATTATACGCATATTGCGGATGAAATGCAATCACCTGCTGCAGAAAAGGAATGCACTTACCCTCCGAACAGCCCGAAGAAACTGGTATGGGTCACCCCCAGCACAAGGAACAGTGCGATCAGTGCAAACAGCACTCCGATGATAATATCCATCTGGTGCACGGTCAGCGGAAAATGGTCGTACATCTTTTCTTTCGCATTCACAAAGTTTTTGTCGCCGTTGTTGAGCAGGCTCTTTTTGCCTTCCTCAAAGTCTGCCTTCCGGCCTGCCAGCTCCGCCTGTTCCTGCGCCAGCTGTGCTTCCCGGGCCGCAAGGGCAGCTTCCCGGCGGGCAAGTTCAGCCTCGCGCTCTTCGGGTGTCTGTTTTTCCTGTGCCATAACGTACCTCCTGATGGTGTTTTTATTATAATACCACACAAATGCAGATAAAAAAAGCGGGCCGCCTGCCCAAAAGCAGACGACCCACAGAAAAAGCTCTTACTTCTTTGCCAGATACTTGCGGATATCGATGGCCACAGCCACGATAATGACCAGGCCCTGAACGATGTAGGTGTAGGAGGAGTTCACGTTCATGAACTGCAGCGCCACCTTCATCAGCTCAAAGACCAGAACGCCGACCAGAACGCCGGGCACAGTGCCGACACCGCCGGTGGTGGAAACACCGCCGATGGTGCAGGCTGCGATGGCGTCCAGCTCATAGCCCTGTGCGGTGTTGACGGATGCGCCGCCGGACTTTGCAGCCAGCAGGCAGCCTGCCAGACCGAACATGCAGGAAGCCAGGATGTAGATGCGGATCTTGGTGGCGTTGACGTTGACACCGGCCACCTCAGCAGCAGCTTCGTTGCCGCCGATGGCGTACATGTACTTGCCGTGACGGGTCTTGTTGTACAGGAACCAGAAGCACCCGGCCACGATCAGAGCGATCCAGATCAGCACAGGCACACCGATGATGGTGTTGGAGGCCAGAGAGGTGAAGTTTTTGTTCAAAGAGCCGATGGGGGTACCGCCGGTGTACACCAGGCAGATACCGTAGACCACCTGCTGCATACCCAAGGTAGCAATGAAGGGCTGCA
>ENA-OVGM01000128-OVGM01000128.1-human-gut-metagenome-genome-assembly--contig:-NODE-128-length-78149-cov-12.475773_pt1 | contig 78149 bp, 67 predicted proteins | sample MGYA00237773_ERZ505425 | MGnify/ENA primary metagenome ERZ505425 (study PRJEB26158, sample SAMN06016407) | human gut metagenome | biome: human gut; feature: ankylosing spondylitis patient; material... | reverse complement strand
AACCCAGATCTTCACTTCCTAACACCATTGCGTCGGAATGCACTGAAAATCGAAGAAAACCACATGTATGACTATCAAGGCGTGCTACAAGGAATCGAAAAGAAGGTTTTGTACAAAAAAGTAGGACTCCCTAATGGACACTACCTCTATTCGTTTCGTTGTCACGAAAAAAGTGTTGCTGAGGAATCCGCGTTTTTGCAGAAACAAAAGAAGGACGGCGAGAACTTGGATGTGGCAGACTTCAGTGAAAAAGTAAAGCGATTTGGGACAATTGTGTTCGAGTCCGATGTGGACCTTCCTCCTGAAGTTGTCTATACCTGTTATTCTGAGAGGTGGCTGTTAGAGCTAGTGTTCAAGCAATACAAGAGTATTAACGACTTGGACAGGACAAATGTGCAGTCAGACTACTCTGTCGTCGGGATGCAGTTTGTCAATTTCATTGCAACGCTCATCACCAGCCGTATGGTTAAAAAAGCGGAAAACCTTGGTCTGTTGGACGACAACTCGTTCAAAGACTTGATGGATGATCTCAGTTCCGCATGGAGACGTAAGGACGCCCCAGAGGATCCGCAAAGAGAGGATGATGGCTGGGTGCACACTGCCCCGCATGTCCACACTTTGTTAGAAACGCTTGGTTTGTCGAAAGCTGTGACTAAAACGAGCAAAGCTACCGAACCGCGTAAAAGAGGACGTCCGAGAACTAAGATTGGGCCGAAGCCAGAATTGGTTGGACCAAAGAGACCTGCTGGTCGGCCCCGTAAGACAGTCCAGCCACAGTTAGAAACTATTGGTTTGTCGACAGCTGCGACGAAAACTAGCGACGCTACCGAGCCTCGTAAAAGAGGACGTCCGCGAACTAAGATTGGGCCGAAGCCAGAATTAGTTGGACCAAAGAGACCTCCTGGTCGGCCTCGTAAGATAGCCCCTTAATCTATAGTTCCAAAAACAGGTAATGTTTTAATATATTTAATTTCTATTAACTCAATAGTTTATATATAACCTCTTCGCAACGCCCTTCTTGACTGGTTCCCAGCCCCAAACCGATGGGTCGAGGCAGATAGGTTGTTTTCCCTTCTTGTGAAAAACGGCGAACAAGATTACCCCACATCACGCCGTGTTCATCCAACGCTTGGATGCGGGATTCCCACGGAGATAAACGCGCCAACAATTCATTTTTGAGCACTCGGGATTTACGACCCTCATAGATCCGCGTAACAACCGTATCTCCCACTGTCCCTTGCGTAGCAAAATAACGATGCAAAGGATCGGCACGGCTTTCCTCGGTAGCAAGGAGCGCCGTTCCTAACATCACGCCTTGAGCTCCAATCTGACGAATCCAAGCGACTTGTTCCGAGGCATAAATCCCTCCAAGGGCAATAACCGGCAAGCCAGTAGCCTGGACCACACGGGGCAACAATGTCAGTAGTCCAATCTCTGGTTCATCTGCTTCTTCAAAAGAAAACCGTACCCCAGACGCATCCCCGCCCTGAACGATAAGTGCCTGGGCACGGGCTGACCGTAACACTTTGGCCTCTTTGAGCGAAGTGCACACCGCCATATTTAAAATGCCTTCCTCGACTAAACGGTCCTCTTCGGGTTCACGAAAACCACCAAAAAGAGCAATCATGGCTGCTGGACGCTGCGCAATCGCCGCCTCAAAGCGCTCTTGGTAAGTAGTCGTTTCGACAAGTCCAAAGAAATTGTCCGCATCACCCTCAACACTCTCTGGCAATCCAAACTCGCTTAACAGCCCCGCTTCTTTGAGAAGCGAAAAAACTTCCTCACTGCCTTCATAGGTCATCGGACTTTCACGCACATCCAAGGCAATAGCAAACGGACGGGTCGTACGTTGTCGCACTTCATCACAAAATTGACCTAACGCTTCGGGAGACATCCGGTACGCTGGAACCACCCCGAGACCGCCAGCCTCACAGACGGCTGCAACCAACTCAGGTCCAAAGACTCCAGAAAGGGGAGCATTCATCACGATCGGTTGCGTATCCGCATAGGGAAAAACTGAGCAAAAAAGCTTGTCCTTCGTCATAATGTAGAATTCCTCAGAGGAAGTAAATCGTGGAAGGCATTGTACAAAGTTCTTGTCAATGCCTCCTTATGTTTTTGGAAAGTGTATAGGATGCACTCCAAAGGTTGAGAATACATGTCAAAACAAAGAGTCGTGGTCGGGCTCTCCGGTGGGGTCGATTCCTCAGTGAGCGCCTGGCTGTTAAAAGAACAGGGCTATGAGGTGATTGGCCTGTTCATGAAAAACTGGGAAGATGACGACGACAGTGAATACTGTTCATCGCGTCAGGACTTTATCGATGCCAGCAGTGTGGCCGACGTAATCGGCATCGATATTGAAGCTGTCAACTTTGCGAAAGAATACAAAGAACGCGTTTTCTCAGACTTTTTACGTGAATATAACGCGGGCCGTACGCCCAACCCTGACATTCTCTGCAATGCAGAAATTAAATTTCGGGCATTCCTTGATCATGCGATGGCCATGGGAGCGGACCTCATCGCCACGGGACACTATGCACGCGTACGTCATACCGAAAACGGAGTTCAGTTGTTGCGCGGTGTTGACCCCGGTAAGGACCAAAGCTACTTTTTGCATCGATTAACACAGGAGCAAATCTCCCGTGTGCTATTCCCAGTCGGAGACCTTCACAAAACGGAAGTGCGTCGCATTGCTGATCAATTAAAGTTACCCAATGCGAAAAAGAAAGACTCCACTGGCATTTGCTTTATCGGTGAGCGTCCGTTCCGTGAATTTTTGTCACGCTATCTCCCAACGCACCCTGGTCCCATTAAAACACCGGACGGAAAAGTCGTCGGGGAACATATCGGGCTCTCGTTTTATACCCTCGGCCAGCGTAAAGGAATCGGTGTCGGCGGGATGCGTGATTCAACGGGCGAGCCGTGGTTTGTGGCGAAGAAAGATCTTAAAACCAACACCCTTTGGATTTGCCAAGGTCATGACCATCCTTGGTTACTCTCACACGAGCTCACGGCGGTACACCCCAGTTGGATTCAGGGAGTTGCCCCTAACCCTGATGAGCCCATCACGGTGAAAACCCGTTACCGTCAGACAGACGGCGAATGTACAGTAAAGGCTATCCGCGAAGATGCGTTTACCCTCGGGTTTGATATCCCACAATGGGCAGCCACCCCAGGGCAAAGCGCCGTACTCTACCAAGGTGATGTGTGTTTAGGGGGCGGCTTTATCGATCAGGTAAAACGCTAAACTCACCCGCTCAAGGAAAAGGGGAACCCATTAGCAGATTCCCCTTTTTTGCTAGCCTAGCACACCACGTGATCCGCCCCTGGCGTCACACGAAGCGCTCAGAGACTTCCTCGACCTTAGTAGAACATCCAACGCCATCCTGCATTAAAGTCCCAGCTACGCGTCAAGTCATTACCAAAGCGATACTCCGCATCAATATAGGCGTAGGTGTTGTGCCCAATCGCATGCTGGAAACCCAAACCCACATCAAACCAGTTACCTTGATGGTTTAGGCGCACTTCCTCCCCATCGGGACCCGTGGTTTTGTCCGTGACACGTAAGCGTTGTTTGCCACTCCACTCACGTAACCAATCGGCCTTGAGGTAGGCTTCGCCCGACTGGTCTTCCCCTAAATGACGTCCCAGACGGAATCCGAGACGAGACACCACAGAGTTCAAACGGTTCTGTTCAACCAGACTGCCTTGGTTGGTCCAGTAGTCAACCCCTGAGATCCTCGTGTACTGAAGTTGAGCTTGAGGTTCAAAGAACCAAGGGGAACCGTCCTTTGCTAACTCGCGTCCCACCTCTAAAGAGATCCCGTAGGCATGGTTATGGAAATCCCCCGATACCCACTTACCCGAGTGATTAACGATATCGAAGCGGTGCGCTAAACGCCCCCATTTGGCCACGGCGTCCCAATACCAGCCACTCTCGCCCAACCACGTCGTGTAGGCGGTCAAACCCACGCGATTCGCCTCGCCGTCCCCACGGATAGACTCGTAATCGGTGTTGCCATCACGATAGTCGATCGCCAGTCCGAAGAGTCGTTGCCCATCGCTCTCATGACGGGCGTAGTCGTAACCCACTTGATAGGTGGTGTTACTGGAGCTGAAGTCACCGTTACCCGTATCGGTTCCTAAACTCGAATGACGCAAACGAATCCAAAGACCGTTTTCACCCTCACGACTCATGCGACGCTCACCCAAGCGCTTATTCAAGCGATCCAACTCAATGGACTGCCAATAAAGACTGCGGGCCGTGCCTAACACCACCTGTCCACCTTCGGAAACTTCCACGATGGGTTTGGCTAAGTACCAGTTGAGTCCCTCGGCAAACTGGGTATCTACCCATTGGGCACCAGGCTTAAAAGCACTCCCCTCGTTGTAATCGGCGTTATCAGGATTCGTCGCGTCGTAGGCTTCATGCTCGACTTGGTAGTGGATGTTATTAAAGCCTTCATCCACACTTTCAACTGTGAAGAGGGTGGGGTTATCAACCCTACCCGTCGTCGCAAACCGTAATCCTTCCAAGGACGCTGGACCCACCCCTTCTGGAATCGCCGCATCGATCGTAAAGTGAGCGTCCGTTGCGTTTTCAATGGTCTTGAAGTAGAGCATGTTGCCCTGAGTATGATCGGAGTTAAATAACAGGCGGAAGGTCCCGCCCGTCCCTTGAAGGGTGTCCACATAGATAGAGCCCCCAGCATCGCGGGTGAGATCGACCACACTGGTGAGCATGGCTCGAGAGCGAGCCTTGGGTGTTTCAAAGGCTAACGTCGAGAAGGAGGATTTGCCACGGCTCACCCACGTCCCACCTGACATCGTGACGGAGAGTTTGCCAGATTCCGTGACGATCACAGGAGAATCCTCAGCGGAGCTAAAGGGGGCCAGATGCGTGAGGGTTACTGGACTCGTTGCACCCTCGCCTTCCTCAGCCGTGTCGGTTGCAGCACCGCTTTGCGCTTCGTCCTCAGAGCTTGCTGCTACAGCGGCGCCCGCGTCAGTCGCCTCACTGGTATCTTCAGAGATACTCTCCTCGGGAGCTGCTTCCTTGATATCTAACCAATCGTCCCCCATCCCTTCCCATGTCGAGCCTGGGGTAAGGGTGAGCGCAATTTCAGCCCCGTTGACCGCTAAGGCATCCCCATAAAAGGCAAAGGCACCCCGTTGTCCTGCCGAGATGCTTGAGGGCTGCTCTTTGCCTTGCCCTTGCGCTAGCATTGTCCCTGCGATGGTGTACTGCCCATCAGCCAAGGTGAGCGAACCACCGTTATAGACATACAGAGCCGCCGCATCGGTGAGGTTAGTGATACGGGTATCGGCATAGCCCTGATAGGTGTTCTCACCCCCGACGGTTGATCGGGTTCTCAATTCCCCATTTTTCCTCCCCAAAGTTGTCCAATAAATCCATACCAATTCAGGCCTCAAGAAAAAGGAAAACCCCTAACCGCTTTGGATCCAGTCCAAGCTGATTAGGGGTTGCGAATGAGCTCAAACGCTCTGTCTTTTCACTTAGTGATTGGATTGAGCGGTACGACTCTCAGCCATCTTTTTCATTTTGGCTTTCGCCCAGAAGTGACCTATCACAATGACGAGCAAGGCACCCACGACGGAAGCGGGATAATGCCAAACAAAGCTCGCTTCAGGCCAACGCTGTGCGATAAATCCGTCCGAAACGGCCATCCCGCCAGCGATCCAACCCAAGAGGCCAGCGCCGAAATAAATGATGACAGGGAAACGGTCAATCAGTCGCAACACCACTTGAGAACCAAAGACGATAAACGGAACGGACACCAACAGGCCAAAGATCACCAACATATTCTGGTGGGCTTCGTGAGCTTGCTGCGCTGCCCCAGCGATCGCGATCACGTTGTCAAAGCTCATGACTAAGTCCGCCACAATGATCGTTTTAATCGCACCGAGTAAGCGTTGCGAGCCCTCAATCTGGTCATGCCCCGAGTCTTCAGGCAATAAGAGTTTTGCCCCAATCCAGAGCAATAGCAAACCGCCAGCAATTTTGAGCATCGGCAAATCGAGCAACATGACTGCAAATACAATCAACACGACGCGAAGGGCAATTGCCCCTGCCGTACCCCAAATAATCCCTTTGGTGCGCTGCTGTGGCGGCAAGTTACGACAAGCCATGGCGATAACGACCGCATTATCCCCGCCCAGCAAAATATCAATCATGATAATCTGACCAACTGCCGCCCAATGAAGGTTGCTAAAAAGGTCAATGAGATATTCCACGATATGCTCCAGAGAAGTGGTAATGAGAATCTGTGATTGTAGCAAAACCGACTGAATGAGGGGAATTTTTCCGCCTCTAACACGCCGTTTTTACCTAGTTTTTCACAAGAAATTCCGTTAACTCTAGACCTCCTCTTCGGGTAATTCAACCCGCCCTCGAATCACTTGCTGGATACTACTCATGGAAAAGCCACGATACTGCAAATAACGAATCTGCTTATCCCGCTCTTTTGGATTGCTAGGTAGTTCATCAAATCGCCGTGACCAAACACGATAAGCACGAATTTCCTCAGACTCCAACTCCTCGTCAAACGCATTTTGAATCGCCTCGTCGCTCACCCCTTGTTGCCTTAATTCGGTCCGCAATCGGAAGTTCCCAAGTGCACGACCTTTTTGTCTCACTTTGGAACGAGCAAAGCGCTCTTCGGATAAGTAACCTAATTTTTCGAGCTGCACCATGAGCTCATCGACCATCTCTATCGTCTCACCGTCATCAAGACCATCAATCAGTTTGCGACGTAACTCTTTTTTGGCGTACTCGCGACGACTAAGGTACCCCACAGCACGAGCAAATAAACTCGGTTTTTCGACAGACTTTTTGGCCTTCGTTTTCTTTCCAAAACGGATGCGCTCGTAGCCATCCCCTTTGTCAACCACTCGGTCATCTTTACTATCGTTTTGCAGACGAGATTTGCGGCGGGTGGTCGCTCTCGAACGAGGTGTTACGACGTCTTCGACAGGATCAAGCCCCAAATCGAGCGTCGGATTGGAGACGGTGCGTTCAGGCGCACCCACCTTGGTGGTTTGTGGTTTGACTTTTTTCGGACGTGGAGTCTCAACTGGAAGGCTATCCTCGAAAAGTAACACCTCCTGATCAATGCGAAATGCGGGTAGTGTGCCCTCAGTCTTTTCGGGCTGCTTCCACCCCGAGAGCCGTTTTTTGCCCCCACGTGGCAAGACTCCCTGCGCTGAACGCGCTTGAGGTTCACGATCCGCGACTGCCTGATCTGTCTGCGCTAAGCGTTGAACACTACTTTGCTCAGACTCATCGTGACTTGAGAAGATCCTGGGCGCTTGATCCAACTGGCTTAAATGAAAATCCACCTCATAGAGTTCTTCGGGTTCAAGAAGAGCTGAGTGAGTACTCACTTTCTCCGTAGACTCATCTTCCTCTCCCCATACAAACACGATCCCGCGCTCTTCACTGTCTTTGCGTTTGTTTGCCATCTCGTCAGGTCCAAAAAGAAAGGGCACCCCTGGGATGCCCTTTCTCGTTCCGATTATTCGTCGTCAAAGTTGATATCTTCGGGCGGCATATCATCGTCGTCCTTCACCACCTCAGCTTCAACATCACTGAGCGCAGCCGAACGCTTCACTGCCTTCATCTCACGAATCTTGGTTTCCAACGCCTTGGCCACGTCTTCGTTTTCTGCCAAGAAATCACGTAACTTTTCTTTACCCTGCAACCGATGTCCATCAAAGGTAAACCACGCCCCGGATTTTTCAACCACATCGAGCTCTGTACCAATGTCGATCAATTCACCCAAACGGGAGATCCCTTCTCCGTAGAGAATATCGAAGGTTGCGCTCTTGAAGGGGGGAGCCACTTTGTTCTTCACCACCTTAACGCGGGTCTCATTACCTAAAACTTCATCACCCTTCTTAATCGCGCCCACACGGCGGATATCCAAGCGCACTGAGCTGTAGAACTTCAAGGCGTTACCGCCCGCCGTCGTTTCCGGGTTGCCGTAACCACCGATCTTCATACGGATCTGGTTAATAAAGATCACCATCGACTTCGTACGCAACACAGACCCAGCCAATTTACGTAAAGCCTGCGACATCAAGCGAGCCTGTAAGCCAGGCAACGATTCACCCATATCCCCTTCGATTTCACTCTTTGGCGTGAGGGCGGCGACCGAGTCAATGACCACCAGGTCAATCGACCCCGAACGCACCAAGGTGTCGGTAATTTCCAAAGCTTCTTCACCAGTGTTAGGTTGCGAGAGGAACAGGTCCTTCATTTGAACGCCAAGCTTCTGAGCATATTGAACATCTAAAGCATGTTCTGCGTCGATAAAGGCACAGTTTCCACCCAATTTCTGCATTTCAGCAATCACATGCAACGTGAGCGTCGTCTTACCCGAGGATTCCGGACCATAGATTTCAATAATACGGCCACGCGGCAAGCCACCAACCCCTAAAGCAAGGTCCAAACCTAAAGACCCAGTCGAAACCGTTTCAATCGGCTCAGGTTCCGCCTGATCATCCATGCGCATAATGGCGCCTTTGCCGAACTGCTTTTCAATGCTAGCAAGCGCCTTTTTCAGGGCCTCTGCACGTTCTTCGCCTTCCACGCGTTCAGCGCGTTTGGGTTGAGAATTTTTCGATGCCATAATTCTTACTCCTAAAACAATCTCAGCAGCTCTCACAAACGACAAGTGCATCGATGATAAATAAAAGATCAATTAGCGATACAAATCCAGCTATTTCATCCAATGTAACTATTTACATTAAGATAACTACTTTTCTTGTTTCGCTGTCGATATGAGTATGATGCCTGATTTTCCTTCGGATAGCTAGTGCTAATTAGTTAACGTTTACCCTAACTAATGATAAATTCTTTCCGTTAAGTAGAAATTTAAGCTGTTAAGTGATCCACAAGATCGCCGCCATCCCTAATTTGCGTGATTTAACTCCCCTTATCCTTCGGAGTCTTGACATTTTCGAGAAAGTCGGGCAAAATTCCATCCCTTAGAAGCGAATACGCAGGGTCGTTAGCTCAGTTGGTAGAGCAGCGGACTTTTAATCCGTTGGTCGTGAGTTCGAGTCTCGCACGACCCACCATTTCGCTCTCGAATTAATCTCGCTTAGAGAATGGGAACGTAGCTCAGCTGGTAGAGCAGCGGACTCTTAATCCGTCGGTCTAGGGTTCGAATCCCTACGTTCCCACCATCTCTTTCCTACCTTTCACACCAATCCCCTCTATATCGTTCGCTGTGTCACGGTTAGCCTGCGCTTGACCTTCGTTTTCACGACAAGTCTTGTCAAAACTCCTTAGCTGCTCGGTAATACCTCAAACTTCACGAGTGTTTCTCACACGAGTTCAGACGAGCCTATGTACACTGTAGCCTTACCACTTCCCTTTCTATTTCTTCAGTCTGCCGACATATAACAACAATGATCAAATTAGAGAACATAACTCAGACCTATACGACACCTGAGGGCCGAGAATTCAAAGCCCTTGACAATGTGTCTTTAGAAATCAAGCCGGGTGAAATTTTTGGCATTATTGGGCGTTCCGGCGCAGGGAAAAGTACCCTCGTTCGCTGTATCAACCTCCTCAACCGTCCCACGGAAGGCCGAGTGATTGTTGATGGCAAGAACCTCATGGAGTTAAATGACACCGATTTGCGTGAAACGCGTCGCTCGATCGGCATGATCTTCCAGCACTTCAATCTCTTGAGTTCTCGCACTGTTTATGACAATGTAGCGCTTCCACTTGAATTGGTTGGAACCCCAGCGGCTGAAATCAAAGCCAAAATTGAACCTTTACTTCGTTTAGTGGGGCTCTCTGAACACGCACACAAATATCCCTCGCAACTTTCGGGGGGTCAAAAGCAACGAGTCGGGATTGCGCGCGCCTTAACCAATGATCCTAAAGTGCTACTTTCCGACGAAGCGACCTCGGCGCTCGACCCGGAAACCACCACAGCCACGCTCGAGCTCTTAAAGCGAATTAATAAGGAATTAGGGCTGACGGTCGTGATGATCACACATGAAATGCAAGTGGTCAAACAGATTTGTGACCGTGTCGTCGTTATGAATTACGGGAAAATCGTTGAGGCTGGGGATGTGGCCGATATCTTCTTGGCTCCCCAACACGAGACCACTAAGGCCTTAATTGGGAATGTGATGGCCCGCGATATGCCGAACTCCGTACTCGAGAGTTTACGCACTGCACGCGCCAAACATCCGGACCCTGATTACGTTCACTTAGTACGTCTTGCCTTCAGTGGCAACCGTGTAACGCAACCGACGATTTCCGAATGCTCGCGTCGTTTCAATATTGACTTCAATATCTTGCGCGGCTCCGTGGATGATATCCATGGGCAAATGCTGGGAACATTAACCATCATGATTGAATGTGATCCCAAGGTTTATGCAGAAGCCGTTTCATTTATCCGCGCTCAAGGCGTTGTCGTTGAGGAGTTAAACGATGTCAAGTAATTTAATTCAGATGATTTTTGACTCCACACTGGAAACGCTTTTAATGGTGTTGGTGTCAGGCGGGATCGGAGCAATTTTTGGGATTCCGTTAGGGATTGCACTCTTTGTGACGGACAAAAAATCCTTTTTACCCATGCCTGCCTTCAATACGATCTTAGGAACCTTGATTAACGCTTTGCGTTCAATTCCGTTCATCATCTTATTGGTGGCCATCATTCCCTTTACGCGTCTGGTGGTGGGTTCCTCGATTGGGACGGCAGCAGCCATTGTCCCGCTTACCTTGGCGGTGGCTCCCTTCATTGCCCGTATCGTGGAAACCAGTCTGCGTGAAGTCGATAAGGGCTTAGTCGAAGCCGCCCAAGCCATGGGGGCTACTAACCTTCAGATCATCACGAAGGTGCTTTTGCCGGAAGCCCTGCCAGGGATTGTGGCCGGTCTGACCATCTCGATCATTAGTTTGATCGGTTACTCGGCCATGGCGGGTGCAGTGGGCGGTGGCGGTCTCGGTGACTTAGGGATTCGTTACGGCTATCAACGCTTCATGCCCGAAGTCATGTGGACGGTGGTCTTGGTGTTGATCTTCTTGGTGCAAGGGGTTCAGTCCCTGGGGGACTGGTTCGTTCGCCGTCTCTCGCACAAGTAATCGGTCGACCGAGTCAAAGACTTGAGGGGCCGTGGGGAATGTTCCCTACGGCCTTACGTTTTCGAGTCTCTCCAGACATGCCAGAAACGCTTTTTGTTAAAATGACTCGATCGAGTGGGGCGCTACGACCCTGCTCATTTGTTCGACTTTTTTGACCACAGCCTAAAATGCAAGAACCTCATTCGCACGACCCGCTCGATACACCCTCCCCCATGTTGGTTTATTCAGCGAAGAAATTCAATTCACTGATCACTTACGTGCAGGCATTCACACTTTTTGCGATTGCCGTTGCCACGATTGTGGGGATTTCTTCGTCGGTCCTCGATATGATCGACAACCGCATGGCCAGTCTCGGGGACTTGCTGTTGCTTTTCTTGTATATCGAAATCCTGTCGATGATTAAAGGTTCGGCCCTCGGTACACGTGAAATTCCAATTCGTACACCGGTTGCCCTTGCCATTGTGGCCATTGCCCGATTCTTCGTGGTCGACGTCGAACACATGACGCCAAATTTTATGCTGATGACCGCCGGGTCCATCCTAATTCTGGTTATTGCACTTTATGTGCTCAGTAAAGTGATTCACCGAGATTTTTAATCACGGTTTTTGGGGATGGCACGATCGATTGCCCCCAATCCCCAGAAAACGTGATAGAATTCACCACTTGCGGGTGTAGCTCAATGGTAGAGCCGTAGCTTCCCAAGCTAAAGACGAGGGTTCGATTCCCTTCACCCGCTCCAGAATTTCTTAACCCGCTGCGTTCACTCCAGCGGGTTAATTTTTTGACTTTTCCCTAGCACTATGCCCAATCGAGAAGATAAGCCTGAGCTCACCGCCGAAGAGTTAGAAGCGCTGAAAAATCGCCATATTCGCTCCTTCGTTAAACGCCGTGGGCACATTTCTGCCGCACAACAACGTGCCTTAGAGAACGCCTTACCCAAGTACAAGGTTGAGTATGCGCCTCAACTCTGGAATCCCGTCGCCATTTTTGGCCGTGAAGCCCCGCTCGTTCTGGAGATCGGTTGCGGGATGGGTGAAACGACTGCGGCGATTGCCGAGGCTTGCCCTCAGGTGAATTTCATCGGGTGTGAAGTCTTTGAAGCCGGCGTGGGCGCCCTCTCCAAATTGCTCGATGAGAAGAATCTCACCAATGTGCGCATCATCCAGCATGACGCGGTCGAAATTGTCCGTGACATGATTCCCGATGCTAGCCTGGACGGGGTGCATATCTACTTCCCCGACCCGTGGCGTAAAGCCCGTCACCATAAGCGCCGCTTGGTGGCTCAACCCTTTATTGGACTCTTAAGCCAGAAGATTAAAGTGGGGGGTTACTTACATTGCGCCACCGACTGGGAAAATTACGCCTTACAGATGATGGAAGTGCTCTCTGGCGAACCCGCCTTACGCAACCTTCACGGTGAAGGTGAGTGGAGCCCTGTGATGGGGAATCCGCTCTGCGAACGACCGCGAACCAAGTTCCAAGCCCGGGGTGAACGCTTGGGTTATGGGATCTGGGATCTCGTATTTATTCGCCAATAACGCTCAAAAAAGCCTTGCGTCAAGCGGGGCTTTTCGTTAGAACACATATTCCTAGACTAAGCGCATAAAACCCAAGGCGCAGCCGACCCAAAGGACCACACCAAAGACAATACGGTACCATCCAAAGGGTTGGTAATCGTGTCGTGATACATAGCCAATCAGCCACTTCACAACGATTAAGGCACTGATAAACGACACGACAAGTCCAATCAGTAACAATCCGATGTCCATTTCACCGGCCAAAAGCGAGGCTCGGTTTCTCCACAGATCGTACACCGTGGCCCCTAGGATGGTAGGGATCCCCAAGAAAAAAGAAAATTCCGTCGCCACCTTACGGGAAAGTCCAAGCAGTAATCCTCCCACAATCGTGGCCCCCGAACGACTCGTTCCTGGAATCATCGCAAAACACTGCGCCACTCCTACCCCCAGTGCCTGTTTCCAGGTCATATCGGCCATCGTCATCGTGCGGGGCTCATGCTCATGGTTAGGGCGCTTTTCAATCCACAATAAAATGACGCCCCCCAAAATCAACATGGTTGCTACGGTACCCACGTTAAATAACCACGCTTCAATAATATGGGCAATCATTACTCCGAGGACGACGGCAGGAAAAAAAGCAATCAAGGTATTAATCACAAGACGTCTTTCGGGACCCGGCTTCCAAAACCCGAGTAGCAATTGCACAATCAGCCGCCGGTAGTACCAACATACCGCCAAAATAGCTCCCGCTTGGATCGCCACCACAAAGGTGTTGGCTCCTGGTTTATCCTGAAACCCCAACCAATATGAAGTAATAATCAGATGCCCTGTGGAACTAATCGGTAGAAACTCGGTTAATCCTTCCACCACACCTAAAATGATGGATTGGACAACGTCCCACAGTGTCATAAGTTCCTCCGTGATGGTTTATTAGGGTCGTTAGGAAAAATGCGCTCATAATCTACTGAGCCGATTAGCTTTGGGCTATTATGCGCTCAGGCCTTTCTTTCTTGCTTTGCCTAAAAATTTCGCTTACAAAAGAAGTCATTTTCACGCTCTGCGCGTTCTTTCCAGACATAGTTATGAATACTGCAAAATTTGATCTCGACCAGTGGGTCGAAACGGTTGATAGTGCTTTAGAAAAACTCAACTCGGACGACACCATGGAAGCCGGTGGTATCGACGGGTTTTTAGCGGGGATTTTGGTTGTCCCTAACCCGCCTCATTTCGAAGAGTTTCTCCCTTACATTTTTTCCGAATCCGGGGATCCGATGGCCATCCCTGAGGATTGCGAAGATCTCATCGCTTTGATTAAGCAACGCTATGAGGCGCTCGACATTGCTTACCGCGCCCGAGAAGCCTTTGATCCAGTCATTTTGCCCTATACGGATGATGACGGTGAGGTCGACACCAGCCCAGATCTTGTGCCCGATACCTTATCGCCATGGCTGTGGGGATTTGTGGATGCGATACACACCTTCTCGGACCCCGATCAATGGTCTCAAGAAGCCGCCGAAGCCTTTTTACCCATTGGGTTGTATGCCATGATGGCAGCTCAAGACGACGAATCATCCCCTGCACAAGAAAAGGGCGATTATGATTTTGTGAACGACTTCCGCCAGAATGGCTTCCCCTATGAGGATGACGACCTTATTACGGCAATTGGTACGGTAGTCAATAGTGCGTTGGCGTTACGTCAAATTCACCGTCCCAATGTCCCCATTACCGTTGGCGACAAAATCGGCCGTAATGACCCCTGTCCCTGCGGAAGCGGCAAAAAATATAAACAATGCTGCGGGAAAAAATAACCTATTAAGATCCTGAGACGAATTCGCCCAGCATCGCTCGAACAAAGCGATGCGGGTGAAGCGCTCGCCGTAGCGATGCCTCCACAATAGGCGGTTCCCCAAGCAATTGCCTCACGCATATCTCTGCACAAATCGCTCCCCACGTCAGCCCACGTGATCCGAGTCCAGCCATCACCCAAAGTCCCTTTTCATAAGACAAGCGCTCCAATTCCGGCACCCCTTTAAAGGCAAGATGCTCAAGCGTCTTAGGCATAAACGCTCGCCCTACTACCGGCATACGATCAGTCGTCACCGCTCTTACTCCCTCATAAAATCCCCCCCATAAAGGCGAATAATCGGAATGTTGTGGTAACAGACTTCGAAAGAGACTGGCATTGTGCTCATGGGCTTCCAGCTCGCTCCAAGGGGCCTTGTCAAGCGGCTCATACGTAGCCCCCATGGCAGTAAGTTCTCCAGGGAGTTTCATCAAATACCCGGTTCCCGTCAAAGCAATGCGTTGCTCAGGAAGCGGAGCATCCATAACCAGACTAATACGACCCTTGAGCCCCATCAGTGGGAGGTGAGACATGGGTAATCCCAGCAAGGAGCGCGTCTCTCGTGCACTCGCCAAAATCACATCACTTACCTCCGCAAGCGATTCTCCGGCTGCGTTACAGAGCGACCAAGCATCACCGTGACGCTCTAAGCGCACTTCGGTATTGGTCAATACCTGTGCCCCACTGGCCTCAATCAATGCCCGAGCCAATCGTGAGGCATAGACGAGCCCAGCCTCAGGAAACCACCACCCACCACGTGCCACCGGTAACCCGGTCTGAGCCTGAGCCTGCTCCGTATCGAAGAGCTGCGCCAATCGCTTGGGCATAGCAAACGGTTTATCGCGCGCATAGGCCTCCGCCCAACGACACCATTCGGCTTCATCGGTAGCCATATCGAACACACCAATGGGTTCATAAAGAGGCGGATGGATTCGGGTCACCTCGCTCTCGATGAGCGAGGCGCTCTGAGGCTTCCCCCAACGTGATCGAAAGGGCTCACGCGCTAACAGATTCAGGGTGTAAACGTAACCGGCTCGGGTCAACTTAAAAAAAGGACTGTCCGTTTGTTGCCAATGCGGATGAATGAGTCCCGCAAACAGCGCCGATGCTTCACTCGCGGGAACCACTCCTCGATCAATCAGAAGGGGGGAAATCCCACGCAAACTCAAAGCATACGCACAGAAAGCCCCAGCAATTCCCCCTCCAACAATGGCAACACGGGAGGGAGGAACGACAATGGGGGAGGATTGCGTTCCACGAAATCGTCCTAGGCGCCACCCTTCTGGAGTTGGCACCATTTCCTCGACATAAGCAGGCATGGCCCCCTGAGACCAACCAAAAAGACAGGTATTGGGCGTAGTCAGGGCTCTAAGGGACGTTAAGTTCGACTTCCCGTCAACGAGAATCCAATCGACTTTATAGCCCAAACGGGTGCCGATACCCTCATCAGGATAGTTAAGCCAAAGGATTTCACCCAAGGCGCTATCCATGGGATAAATCCCCTGCAAGGTATTGAGGTAGGGAGGAACCTCTTCGGATACCCACTGTAACCGGGCAAAGGTTGACCACATCGCCTCACTATAAGGGACGATCCAGTGGGTTGGCTTCACATGGTGTCTAAACGCGAGTATCCGCTGGGGGTCTGTGCTCGCAACAAATACCGAACGCACTCGAGAGGATGTCGTCATGGGAAATAAAGAGGAAGCCCAAAGGCTTCCTCTTCGTCATAGTCGGATTAGTGCTTGAGGGGCTTGAAGCGTAAACGCTTAGGCTGAGCGGCCTCTTCCCCTAAGCGACGGCGCTTATCGGCTTCATATTCGTTGTAGTTCCCGTCAAAGAAGACCACCTGAGAGTCCCCTTCAAAGGCCAGAATATGAGTCGCAATACGGTCCAAGAACCAGCGGTCATGCGAGGTGACTAATGCGCAACCCGCAAATTCCAAGAGCGCTTCTTCGAGCGCGCGAAGCGTTTCAACGTCCAGGTCGTTAGAGGGTTCGTCCAAAAGGAGCACATTGCCTCCTGCCAACAACGTCTTAGCCAAATGCAATCGACCACGTTCACCCCCAGAAAGTGAGCCTACCAACTTTTGCTGGTCCCCACCCTTGAAGTTAAAACGCCCCAAGTAGGCACGGCTCGACATCGTGAATTTCCCCACCTGAATGAGGTCCTGACCGTCGGCCACTGCGTCAAACGCCGTTTTGTCATTGGGAAGTGAATCGCGCATCTGATCCACTGCCGCCAGCTTCACGGTCGGTCCAATAATAATCTCGCCGCTATCGGGCATCTCTTTGCCCATAATCATCTTAAAGAGCGTAGACTTACCCGCCCCGTTCGGACCGATCACCCCAACAATCGCCCCAGGCGGAATCATGAAGGACAAGTTATCGATCAACAAACGATCACCAAACCCCTTGGAAACGTTCTTAAACTCAATCACGTTATTACCCAAACGGTCGGCTACCGGGATGAAGATTTCATTGGTTTCGTTACGCTGTTGGTATTCGACACTCGAGAGTTCTTCAAAGCGTGCCAAACGGGCCTTGGACTTCGCCTGACGTCCCTTGGGATTCTGGCGTACCCATTCTAACTCGTGCTTAATCGCCTTCATGCGAGCGTCTTCCTGACGCTTTTCCATTTCAAGGCGCTTTTCTTTCTGGTCTAACCACGAGGAATAATTTCCCTTCCAAGGAATCCCTTCCCCACGGTCCAATTCAAGAATCCATTCTGCGGCATTGTCCAAGAAGTAACGGTCGTGGGTAACCGCCACCACCGTCCCCGGGAAGCGGTGTAGGAACTGTTCAAGCCATTCAACCGATTCCGCATCCAAGTGGTTCGTCGGTTCGTCCAGTAAGAGCATATCGGGACGGGACAAAAGTAAACGGCACAAAGCAACACGACGCTTTTCACCCCCAGAGAGGTGAGCAATCTTCGCATCCCACGGAGGTAAGCGTAAGGCGTCTGCCGCGATTTCCATCTGGGTTTCGGCATTGGTCCCCGCGGCAGCAATAATGGCTTCTAATCGAGCCTGTTCTGCGGCTAAGGCGTCAAAGTCAGCATCCGGTTCGGCATAAGCAGCGTACACAGCGTCCAATTTAGCCTGCGCTTGCATCACTTCCCCCATACCCTCTTCCACCGTTTCACGAACGGTCTTTTCCGGATCGAGTTGCGGTTCTTGAGGCAAGTAGCCGATGTTCAATCCAGGCATCGGGATCGCTTCGCCTTCAATATCCTTATCCACCCCAGCCATGATCTTGAGGAGGGTCGATTTACCTGCCCCATTTAACCCTAAAACACCGATCTTGGCGCCCGGGAAGAAGGAAAGGGAGATATCTTTTAAAATCTGACGCTTCGGAGGGACAATCTTACCCACACGATTCATCGTAAATACATATTGAGCCATAGTGGTTCTCGCACAAATAATCCTGTCATGGAGTCGCGATAGACTCAGACTGGTTGTGTGTTAAAGCGTGAGCGTTGCGCTCGAGATTGGATGTGAGGCCAGAGGTTGTGGTACTGAGGCCTATTGTGAAATTGGTCGACAGTTTACCCAAAAAATCAGACTGTTAAGGAAAAAGTAGCGAGAATTTTCCCGTCAGCGCCCTACAAGCTGGCCACATAAAATGCGAAAAGCGACTCAACACCAAGGTGAGTCGCTTAGTCAAATTCACAGCGTTGAGCTGTTTAGGGCATCACTAAGCCACCACCGTTAGAGGGAGGCGCCTGGAAACCTGGCATCCCCGGGGTAACAATCTGGTTGGCAGCGTCACGACGCATTTGCTGGATACGTTCAATCGTTTCACGAATCCCCGCCTTGGCTGCTTCACCATACCCGGCCACCGCTTCCGCTACATTCTGAGCGGGAATTTCAAACGAAATCGGCAAAGGTCCCATTTGGGTCATCAGGTTCGTTTCACCCAAAAAGAGCATCGGGCGCTGCGTATCGCGCGTCCCATCCGTATTGATCGGCGTAAGTACGTGAATCGTACCCACCTTGCGATCGGTAATGAGTTCTTCGGTATAAAGATTGGAAACATCCATCTGCGGATTGATGTCATCCAAAGGATTGTCAGCCATGAGTAGCTCCGTAAATATGAATTGTGAAAAAGATTAGCGATATACCATGACAGGAATATTCGAGTGCGTCAACACTTTTTGCGTTTCGCTACCAAGCAGAACAGCCGCCAAGCCTTTACGACCGTGACTGGCCATAAAGACAACATCGCTACCCGTCTTTTCGACCTGTTCAATAATCGCCTCGGCAGGAGAGAAACTCTTCACAGAGAGTACCGTACAGACCACCCCTGCCTCATCACACACCGCTTTTGCCTTGGCTAAACGCTTGGCCGCTTCCTCGGACACGCGCTCATCATACTGCTCAATCGATTCTGGGCGGTATTCAGACAAATTGGTATACGAATAGGGTTCAATCACGGTCAACAAAACCATGGTTGCCCCCAAGGGTTTGGCAAATCGAGCTGCTCCTCCGACAGCGCGGAAAGAGAGTTCAGAATCATCTACCGGGACCAAAATTCTTTTAAACATTGTGATTCTCCCAGCTTTTTCTTCGCGTACTAAGCGTGATTTCTTGCCTGGTCAAGCAGGAAAAAGCTTTTACTGATGTCGATATCACTAATTATAGTCGTCCTTCGACGTAGCGTCCTGCAAGATTCCATTGATCACCAGCGAAGCCAACCGAAGACCAACCGAGGCCGTCACCGTCATCACCGAACCAAAACCAATCCGGGTGCCAGTGGGCACTCCGATGGCTTCACAGTTAGCGTTTGAGGGCTGATGTAAAGGCTCATCACTATAAATAGCAGGGATACCAAAACGCGGAGAGCGCCCTGTTGCGGCTCCTCGCGGGAAGCCATGTTCCTTACGTAAATAAGTACGTAGCTTCGAGAGGAGCGGATCGCCTTTGACCTGAGCCAAATCGGCACAACGTAACTTAAACGGATCACGACGCGCCGCGGCACCCCCTGAAACGGCAATGTTAACGCCAGCCTTATGGGCCGAAGCCACTAAGATTGTCTTACCACGTAGATCATCAATACAGTCCAAAACCCAATCGAGTTCAGAGGTAAAGAAGGTATCGGCATTCTCAGGGGTAATAAAGTCGGTGCGAATCTTGATCTCTACATCCGGATTAATCAAGAGCATGCGTTCACGCAGAGCCTCTGCTTTGTAGCGTCCGTAATTACCTTCCAATGCGTGCAATTGACGGTTGGTATTCGATAGCGCCACCGTGTCTCCATCGACCAAAGTCAGATGCCCTATCCCCGAACGCACGAGAGCCTCGACCGCCCAGCTACCCACACCGCCTAACCCAACGACCATCACGTGGGCATCAGCCAAACGCTGAGCACCTTGTTCAGAGTACACCCGCGCAATGCCGCCAAAACGACGCGGATCTTGTGTTGTTGCCATATTTTTGTCCTTTGAAATTCGTTCAAAAAAGGTTATCCTCGCCTTTGGACACCTTTGTGTTGTTGCCGTACTCTAACAGATTTGTTTAGAAAAAGAACAAAATTTATACATGTATTAGAGTTTCTCGCTGGACGGGCACCCATGCCTTTACCAGAAAGGTTTGTAAGATGTTACGAATTTTTTGATCCCCACGCTAGCACTTGAGGTCATTTCGCAACGCGTTGAGCGGTTCGCTATTCCTTCACAAAATCCACTAAGCTAAACCAACTAGCGCACTAGAGGAAAGATTAACAATCCTCAAGTCAGTCAGTGTGAAACGCCTGTCAGCTATGCTAGGATAGTCTTAACACGCTGAGATGATCGAAAGGAGGATTTTCGTATGCGTATCTTAGTCCCCGTCGATGGCAGTGAAAACAGTCTTCATGCCGTTGAATTTATTACCAGTCGTACAACCCTGTTGGGGAGTAACCCAGAAATTGAAATGCTCAATGTGCAATTGCCCTTGCCTGCTCGCGCCAGTCGCTTAGTCGGTCAAGATGCCCTTGCACGCTACTATGAAGACGAAGCGGAAAAAATTTTTGAACCCGTTCGTAAGATGCTAGGGAGTGTTTCGTTCAAAGCCAACGAGTCTTTTGTGGTAGGTGAAGCTGCTGAATCCATCAGTCAGGAAGCCTCCAAAATCAATGCTGACCTCATTGTGATGGGCTCGCGTGGTCAAAGTGCCTTACGTGGACTTTTCTTTGGCTCGGTATCGAACGGAGTCTTAGCCAAATCCACCTGCCCAGTATTAATGCTTCGCGATAAACTTGCCCCTGAAAGCGACGCGTTGCGTGTTGGGATTGCTGTAGACGGCTCAAAGTATGGCCGCGCTGCCGTACGCTTTGCGTTAAAACACATTTCTCTCTTTGGTACAGGCGCCCAGTTCTACCTCATCAATGTGGTGAGCGACTATGCGGGGGCTGTCATGCCCGACATGTCGGGTATGGCCCTGCCTGCCCTGTCGGAAGAAGAAGTGTTACAGTTGCAAAAGGACGAATTCAATGAAGCGATCGAACCGCTCCGTCCGTTGTTTGCCAAAGCGGCAATTCAGCCCAAAGAAGTTTGCTTAGTCGGTAACGCTGGCGATGAAATTTCGGCCTTTGCCAAACGTCGCAAGCTCGACTTGGTCGTAATGGGTTCGCATGGTTACGGTCGATTCAAGTCTGCCATCATGGGTTCAACGGCGACGCGAATTGCGGCGACCAGCAACGTGCCGCTACTCATTATCCGTACGGCCTAATCGCGTTAACCCACGCGGTTAATGTAAGAGACCCGTCTTTGAGGCTTAGTCACGATACGCGTGACTAAGCCTCTGCCGTCTTGGGTTAACAAAACTTGAGCCATTTCACCACCTTGTTTTTCCGCTATCGGCTGGGAAAAAGCGTCTTGCTCTACAAAACAGCTTAATTTGATTTGTATCTTGAGAGAATTTTTGCTATCTTTCTAGCCCATCACAGCAAAAACATCCCTAAAATACGGGATAACATCCCTAAAATAAGGTATCACGGTGCACCCGTAAAACACACAGAGAGAACACGGATAACTGCCGTTCTCTGCGGATGAGTGCGCTCAACGATCTGGGTTCACGTAATGACCAAAACAACTAGTGCCAAAATGTCTGCGAAAGAAAACAAGTCTGCCGCTAATGGGTCACACGCCCATAACGACTCTTTGTCGTCCACCCTCGAAACGCTGGCTACCCATCACGACAAAACGTCCGAGATGAAATCGGCAGTTCGTGTTTTTTTAGCAGCCGAAAACCTCATGGAGATTCGGCGTATTCGCGCACTGCTTACTGCGGACCCTGACATTGTGATTATTGGCTACGCCACCAGCGCCTCTGAGTTAGAAGTGGCCATTCACCTTCGCCCAGCAATCGATGTGTTGGTCACTGACGTGTCACTACACGATTGTGATGTCACGCCGCTTATCTATCAGGCCACGAAAAGCATGCCTGATCTGAACGTGCTGTGCTTAACCCTGTCCAAAGAAGAGGACGACGTCTTTCGCGCCATTCAAAATGGGGCCACGGGCTACATCCTGCGCGATGCGGGAGAGGATTTAGCCGGCAGTATTCGCTTGATTCACATGGGTGGATCACCCGTTTCGCCCACGGTGGCCCGTTGCGTTCTGCGAACCCTCTTTGTTCGCGCCCACGGAGATGAAACCCACGGGAACACGGGAGCAGATCCCGAGTTGCTCTCGGCACGTGAGCAGGAAGTGCTGAACTTATTAGCCAAGGGGATTTCCTTTAGCGAGATCGCCAAAGTGTTACAGATTTCAACGCATACCGTCACGGCACACATTAAAAAAATCTACAAGAAATTGCAGGTTCATTCACGTGGAGAAGCCGTCTACGAAGCCAAATGTCTTGGCTTACTGCGTGACTAACTAAAAAAGCGCCGAGTTCATCGTGAATCGGCGCTTTTTTATCAGGGTTCTCGGACCCAATGACCAGACTTGCCGCCCGCTTTTTCAAGCAAGCGAATATCACTCATGACCATACCGCGGTCGACCGCCTTACACATGTCATAAATCGTCAACAACCCTACCTGTACGGACGTGAGCGCTTCCATTTCCACCCCCGTCTTCCCATAGCACTCACAGGTTGCCTGACAACGAATGGAGTGCGTCGACTCATCCAATTCAAAATCTACTGCCACGCGCGTCAAGCCAATCGGGTGGCATAACGGGATCAAATCCGACGTCCGTTTGCTGGCCATAATCGCTGCCACTCGAGCAATGCCAATCACGTCACCTTTTTTGGCACTACCGGACTGGACCAAGGCAAACGTAGCCGGCTGCATCGTGATGCGTCCCTCAGCGGTTGCCACGCGGTGTGTTTCATCTTTGGCTCCTACATTCACCATGTGGGCTTGACCGTGTTCATTAAAATGTGTCAATTCACTCATTGTTGTAACCTTTGCAAAGAAGACCCTTGAATACACGTAGCGTGGTTCCACCACTTGGGTATGATACGTAAGAGACCATTTTCTCACAACCAGTGTATCCTATGAACTCTTTTTTCAAATCCACCGTCGCCTTGACGACGTCCTTGTGCTTAGCCGGAGGAGCGTTCGCCGCCCCCGTCGCTTCCGCGTTTCAGGCCGCTCCGAAAACGACGCAGCCCACGCCCTCTGTACTGGATTTAAATTTGCCTTCCCTAGGAACCACTGCGGATTCGAGCCTTTCGCCCAGTCAAGAGCGTACCTTAGGCGCCAATCTGATGACGAAGGTTCGCACCGATCCAACCTATGTCTCCGATCCAGTGCTCAGCGAATACCTCAACAAACTCGGCTATAAGCTGGTGAGTAGTGCCAAAACGTATACCTACCAGTTTTTCTTTTTTGCCATTCGCGACGCCACACTCAATGCCTTCGCCTTACCTGGAGGCTACATCGCGATTCATACAGGCACCATCATTGCTGCACGCAATGAAAGCGAACTCGCAGGGGTACTCGGTCACGAAATTGGTCACGTATCGCAGCGCCATATTGCTCGTATGATTGAAAGCCAGCGTTCCAATTTACCCATTACGATTGGTTCCATTTTGCTCGCCATTTTGGCCGCCCGAGCGGGCGGGAACTCAGGGGGACACGCGGCAGCTGCTATCGCCATGGGCTCTCAAGCTGCCATGGTACAGTCCATGCTCAACTATTCTCAGGATGCAGAGCGTGAAGCCGATCGTATCGGCTTACAAACCTTGTATAACGCGGGATTTAACCCCGAAGGGATGCAAGGGTTCTTTGAACGCCTTCAGGCGAAAAATCGCCTCTACGAATCCGCTGCTCCTGCGTATTTGTCCACCCATCCGTTAACGCTCGATCGACTCTCCGATATGGAAGCGCGTACAAAACAGCTTCCCCACCAAACCCATCAAGACAGTCTCGACTTTAACTTAGTGCAGGTCCGCGCCCGTGTCATTCAGCAAAATACCCATGATGGCTGGCTTAAAGAAAAGGCGGAATTAGAGCGCCAACTCAAAGATGCCAAAGGGCAAAAAGCACTGGTATTACATTACGGTCTGTCGGTGGTCAATACCTACTTGAATTTACCCGAGGAAGCGTACCGCGAAGCGGAACTCACCCGTGCCTTAGGGCCCAATCCCATTGTGGCCCAGAATTTAAGTCTTACCCGCTTCCAAGCCGCCAAGAGCCTCAGTGAAAAAGAAGCAGCCCTCGCTCAAGCCAAAGCGGACCTTTCACGGTACCCGTTATCATCCATGATGACAGAAAATTACGTGGACTTACTCTATCGCCTGGATCGCCACGAAGCGTTGATCAAGTTTCTCGAAAACAATCTCCCGCAAGATTCGAGTAGCGATTTCCACGCCATGCTGGCTCGCTCCTATGAAAAACTGGGCAAGCGCAGCGAACAATACCGTCACACTGGGGAAATGTATGCGCTTTTAGGCGATCCTGAAGCGGCGGAGTACCAATATGCCTTGGCTCAAAAAGCGGCGGATGCGGACTTTTACACCATGAGTGTGATTGATGCTCGCTTACGTGAGTTGCGTGCTCAAGTAGTCGAACTCAAAAAAGAAAAAAATCGCTAAACATGGCCTGACCGTGCTCCTTCCCTCCCCCTTTGGTAGCACTCAAGGTGCACAAAGGCATTACAGACTGTTTTTACAGAGCCGTTTAAGGTTAAAATAGGGGCACTTTGCGAGTTGCCTCGCACCTCCATGGCCAGCACTCTTTGGCCAATACACCCTTTTTTCTCACGTAAGTTCGCGCCAACCTTGGGCGAACTTACTACTTTTGTTTTGAGACAATCATGGCTATTGAAGATTACCTGACCCTTGCTGAACCCACCGATCAACTGATTGAAACGGATGCCGTTGTAGTCGGGGCAGGTCCCGTTGGTTTATTTCAGGTCTTTGAGTTAGGCCTTTTAGAGATCAAGGCCCACGTGGTAGATTCGTTACGCAATGTGGGCGGCCAATGTATGGAGCTTTATCCCACGAAGCCCATTTACGATATTCCTGCGGTGCCAGTGTGTACCTCGTACGAACTCACCGAAAACCTACTCAAACAGATTCATCCCTTTAACCCCGTCTTTCACTTAAATCAAGAAGTGACCCGCGTGGAAAAGCAAGAGGACGGTCGATTCTATGTGGAAACCAGTACGGGCACCCGCTTTATGACCAAAGTGGTCATCATTGCTGCTGGGGTGGGTTCCTTCCAGGCTCGCCCCTTGAAGGTCAAAGGCATTGAAAAATTCGAAGGGACACAATTGCACTACAAGTGCACGGATCCCTCCCTCTTTGAAGGCAAAAATGTGGTCATTTGCGGGGGCGGTGACTCCGCGCTCGACTGGACGCTCAACCTAGTGGGTAAAGCCGAAAGTGTGGTCTTAGTTCATCGCCGTGATGGCTTCCGTGCCGCTGCCGCGAGTGTGGCTAAGATGAAAGAGCTTTGTGAAAACTGGGAAATGCAGTTTGAAGTCGGTCAAGTGACGGGCTTTACCGAAGACGAGGGTAAGTTAACCGAAGTCGCCGTCGCGGGCGCCGATGGGGTTACCCGCCGCATTCCGCTCGATCACCTGCTTGTCTTCTTTGGCTTGCAGCCCAAGCTGGGCCCGATTGAAAATTGGGGATTAACGCTGGAACGTAAGCAGATTGTCGTTGATACGGCACGTTTTGAAACCAATATCCCCGGGATCTTTGCCGTTGGCGACATTAACACCTACCCTGGCAAAAAGAAGTTGATTCTGTCGGGGTTCCATGAATGCGCCTTGGCCGCCTTTGCTGCGTGCGACTATGTGTTCCCAGAAAAGCGCGTACTCTTACAGTACACAACCACCTCTCCCAAGCTTCACAAGGTCTTAGGGGTACCGACGCCGACCTTTGATGACTAATCCAACACCAACATAGCGAAAAGGGCTCCCGCAGGAGCCCTTTCGTTTACCTAAACCTCAGCATTAGTCGTTCACGACTTTAATGCCAGGCATTTTCGCCGAATAGTCCTTACCTAAGCGTGCCACAGCGCCCGCGATTTGCATCGCCACACTGCGGTAAATCTTGGCTTCGGGACTTTCGGGATCCGCAGCGACAGTGGGTAAGCCATTATCCGCCTGTTCGCGAATCTTGCGCGAGAGCGGTAGTTCACCCAAAAGCGCTGTGCCATATTGTTCGCACATCTGCTTGGCGCCGCCTTCCCCGAAGATATGCTCCACTTCACCGCAGTGCGGGCAAATGAAGACCGACATATTCTCAACCACCCCCAGAATCGGCACATTGACCTTCTGGAACATACGCAAACCCTTCTTGGCATCAATCAACGCAATGTCTTGCGGTGTGGTCACGACAATGGCTCCCGTTAACGGAACCTGCTGAGAAAGGGTGAGCTGAATATCTCCGGTTCCGGGAGGCATATCGACAATCAAATAGTCCAAATCTTGCCAGTTCGTTTGTTGGATGAGTTGTTGCAAAGCACCCGATGCCATCGGCCCACGCCAAATCATCGGTTCATCATCAGCCACCATGAAGCCAATCGAATTGATCTGTAAGCCTAAGGCACTGATTGGTTCCATCGTCTTACCGTCCGTACTGACCGGCTGGCCCCCTTCAGCCCCCAACATCTTAGGCTGACTCGGACCGTAAATATCGGCGTCAAGTACCCCAACATTAGCCCCTTCGTAGGCAAGGGCTAAGGCCAAGTTCGCGGACACCGTCGACTTCCCGACACCGCCCTTACCCGAACTGACGGCAATAATATTTTTCACGTTGGGTAGCACGCGCAACGTGCCTTGAACTTTATGCGCAATGATGTTTTGGGTCAAATTGACGTTGACACTCTTCGCGCCCGTCGCTTCTTTAACGGCGACACCGATCTTTTCTCCCACTTCATCGGCTACGGTTCGCGCAGGGTACCCTAACTCTAGGTTTACCGTCACATTACCTTCATCGTCCGTTTCGGCACTCTTAAACATTTTTCCAGACACGTAGTCCACACCGACTACAGGGTCAATCAATTGTTGTAGAGCTGCCTTAACAGCTTCGGTTGTAATTGCCATAACGTATCTCCAGCAAATTGGTCAACAGGAGGCGCGCTTTACTTGGGTCCAGCGCTCCCTGACGAGAATGATGTGTTGTAGGCAAGTTTAACCGAGGCAAACTCAATTTCAAAGTCCCCTAATGCTATTGCCTAACAAGCTCCTCCTTAAGTTATAGCAAATTGGTTATTTTTGAGACAGTCCCTATCACCCTTAGGTACAATATTAGGTTTACTAAGGCGCTCTCTGGGTTAATTGGCGCCGATCTCAATAAAGCCCAATTCTCTAATCACATCACAATACATTATGAGTCAGCGAAATCTTTTTGTTACTACCGCGTTGCCCTACGCTAATGGCCCTTTCCATATTGGCCATATCATGGAATATATTCAGGCGGACATTTGGGTTCGTCACGAACGTATGTCCGGCAATACGGTGCATTTTGTCTGTGCTGACGACGTGCATGGCGCTCCGATTATGATCGCCGCACAAAAACGTGGCATTTCTCCTCAAGAGTTCGTGGCGGAAATTGCAGCGGGTCGCCAACAATATCTCGATAGTTTCCATATCAGTTTTGACCATTGGCACAGCACGGATGCCCCTGAAAATCACGAAATTAGTCAAGAAATCTATCGTCGACTCAAAAATGTCGGGCTGATTTATACCAAAGAAATCGAGCAGTTCTACGACACCGTCAAAGGCATGTTCTTGGCTGACCGTTTCATTAAAGGGACCTGCCCGCGTTGTGGGGCTCAAAACCAATATGGGGACAACTGCGAAGTTTGCTCAGCTGTCTATTCCCCGATGGAAGTCATCAACCCATATTCGATTCTCTCTGGATCCCGCCCGGAAATCCGTAAGTCGACGCACTACTTCTTTAAACTCTCTGACCCGAAATGTGTGAAATTTTTGCGTGAATGGGCCTCGGGAGTCGGTAAAGATGGTCAACCACGCGTTCAAGCTGAAGTGCTCGCTAAGGACAATGAATGGTTAGGCACGGACGGTAACTTGAGCGACTGGGACATCTCCCGTGATGAGCCCTATTTCGGCATTGCCATTCCGGATGCTCCTGGTAAATATTTCTATGTGTGGTTGGACGCCCCGGTCGGTTATCTTGCCTCCTTGAAAGCCTACTGTGCGAAGAAGGGCTTAGATTTTGAAGCGATCTTAAAGGATGAAAAGACCGAACAGATTCACTTCATCGGCAAAGACATTATCTACTTCCATACGCTCTTCTGGCCAGCCATGTTGCATTTCTCGGGCTCGCCCTTCCGTGTGCCTGACCATGTTAACGCCCACGGGTTTATGACCGTTAATGGCGAAAAGATGAGTAAGAGCCGCGGTACCGGGATTTCGCCCTTACAGTATCTTGACCTCGGCATGAATGCCGAATGGTTACGCTACTACTTAGCTGCCAAGATGAATTCGCGTGTCGAAGACGTCGACTTCACGAAGTCGGACTTTGCTCAACGCGTGAATTCGGACTTGATTGGCAAATACGTCAACATCGCAAGCCGTGCTGCTGGCTTTATCGTTAAACGCTTTGAAGGCAAGGTCGATGAGTCCGTTATGCAGGATCCCTTATTGGTGAATCTGCGCAATAAAGCCGCTGAGGTACAGTCGCTTTATGAAGGGCGCGAATTTGCTCGCGTGATGCGCTTAGTGATGGATCTCGCCGATCAAATCAATGAGTTTGTGGATCGCGAAAAACCTTGGGAATTGGCCAAGGATCCCGCGCAAGCGGTTGCACTGCAACGTGTCTCCTCCATCGCGCTGGAAGGCTTCCGGCTGCTCACCCTCTACTTGAAGCCCGTGTTGCCGGCTACGGCGGAACGTGTCGAAAACTTCCTCTCGATCAAGCCGATGCAGTGGTCGGACGTGGACAATCACTTGACGACGGCCAATATCATTCAACCCTTCAAGCACTTGATGCAACGCGTGGATATGGAAAAGCAATTGGATGTGTTGGTCCCGGAAGTCGTTGACACCCCGGAACCGGTGTTACCGGGCAATGAAGCGATCGCGCCCGAATGCACAATCGACGACTTTATGAAGATTGACATGCGTGTCGCCAAAATTGTGAAGTGCAACGCTGTCGAAGGGTCCGATAAGCTTCTTCAACTGACGCTCGACGTGGGTGAAGGTCGCTTGCGTAATGTGTTCTCTGGCATTAAATCCGCTTATAAGCCTGAAGACCTCGAAGGGCGCTTGACCATCGTGATCGCGAATTTGGCTCCACGCAAGATGCGCTTTGGTGTCTCCGAAGGGATGGTGTTATCCGCCTCGGATGCCAAAGACAAGGGAGCCGGGCTCTTCTTATTGGAACCCGACTCTGGCGCAGTGCCTGGAATGCGTATTCGCTAAAAGCACTCTAACTGGAACCCTAACAGTGACCCCCTGTTGGGGTTCCCTGCAAGACAAAGGGAGTAACCATGCTCCCTTTGCTTAAATAGCATCTAGGCACTCTGACTCTAAGAGTGCCTCTACTTTTATTGTGAATTTGTCATGCAATTCAAAGAGCAAGCCAAAGAGCTACTCCAACATATTCCGCTCGCTCCGTTCCAGCCCGTGATCGTCGATGCCCTGAAAGGCTATTCACGCCATCATCTCACCCGCGACATTTCGGCTGGACTCACCGTCGGTATGGTCGCCCTCCCCCTGTCGATGGCTTTCGGGATCGCCTCGGGTGTTCCTCCTGAAGCCGGCTTGTATACCGCCATCATCGCTGGTTTCCTCATTTCACTCTTGGGGGGATGTCGCGTCCAAATCGGAGGACCGGCCGGGGCCTTTGTCATTATCATCTATGGCATCATCGCTCAGTATGGCTTACCCAACTTGCTCTTAGCTACCTTTGGTTCGGGGATCGTGCTCATACTCATGGGGCTTTTCAAACTCGGTGGACTCGTTAAGTTCATCCCCGTGTCGATCGTCGTTGGCTTTACGAATGGCATCGCCGTCATGATCGGATTGCAACAGGTCAAGGACTTTCTCGGATTGCGTATCGAAAAGATGCCCGCCGACTTTTTTGGACAAATTCATGCGATCAGTACCCATATCGAGACGTTGAACCCTTGGGCGCTCGGTATTGCATTCGTCGGCGTTTTGCTCTTAAAGTTCTGGCCGAAAAGTTATGCCATGAATGGCCCACAATGGAAGCGCTGGCTCGCTCACGTACCCGGTACCGTGGTCGTGTTAGCCCTCGCCACCCTGTTAGTAACCCTCTTTTCCATTCCCGTCGAAACGATTGGGAGTAAATTTGGTGGCATTCCGCAGTCCTTACCCCAATTTGCCTTGCCCGAGTTCGAATGGAGTACCGCCAAAGGATTGATGGGACCGATCCTCACGCTTGCCGTCTTAGGCAGTATTGAAAGTTTGTTGTGTGCCCGTGTCGCCGATACCATGATTGACGATCGTCACAACCCCAATCAAGAATTAATGGCTCAAGGGGTAGCCAATATGGTAGCCCCCTTCTTTGGCGGGATTCCTGCCACGGGTACCATCGCACGTACCGTCACTAACATTAAGTCGGGCGCCCTCTCACCCATCGCTGGGATGGTGCATGCCCTTACCCTCTTAGTCGTGATTCTGGTGGCAGCCCCCTTGGCAAGCAATATTCCTTTGAGTGCCTTGGCTGCTATTTTGGTCTTCGTGGCTTGGAATATGGGGAACTGGCGTGAATTTACGCAATTAAGCCATCGTAGTTTCTCGCATAGCATCACCTTCCTGATCACCTTCCTCTTGACGGTTATCTTTGACCTGACCGTGGCAGTTCAGGTGGGCCTCGTTGTCGCCTGCTTATCGTTCCTTGTTCGTATGAATACCCTTACGGCACTGGACCCTGTGACACTTCCCTTTGATATGCCCGACTCGGTTGAAGCCTGGCATATTCGTGGTGCACTCTTTTTTGGCTCCATATCGAAACTCGAAACCCTCACGGACCCCAAACGCCTTATGGCAGCGAACGCTTCGAAACTGGTGATTCTGGACTTTACCGATCTGCTCAACATTGACAATTCCGCCCTCGACCAATTAGAGCAATTCCGTAAGTCACTCCAGCGATTTAACCATGAGTTAATCATCGCAGGGGCCGCAGGTTATACCTACCAACAATTAAAACGCGTGGGAATGATTGACGCCCTAGGGGAAAATATTCAGCCCAATATGGAGTTTGCACTGGCCCGTGCACGCGCGCGCCTAGCGGACATGAACATTGCTCAATAGACGACAGTTCCCAAAGGGCCCCGGTTGAGGGGCCCTTCTTTTTTTAAGGGCTCACGAGCGTTAACGTCGTGTCCGCCTCACTCCCGGCCAAATAAATTTCGCCAAACGACTCGGCTTGAGTGATTTTAATTAACCCCTCTTTGCCCAACTCCAACAAAGCCAAAAACCAGACAGTAATCTGGTACTTACTGGCTTTGGGGGTAATTAATTCTGAAAAACGAACGGTACCTTGCGTACTCACGCGCTTCAAAATCTGCGTCATGTGCTCTCGAATCGAAAGCTCTTCGCGGGTGACCGTATGGTGAGTGAGTAACTTCGCTTGCGCTAACACGCCTTCCCATGCCGTACGCAACTCCCACGCATCAACGCAAGGATAAGGATTTTCTGGGAGACTCATCTCCACATTCATCAGCCAGAAATCACGACCTTCACGCGGCAGTGTCGACAACTGTCGCCCTAAATCGCGAATTTTTTCGTATTCCTGTAAACGGCGCATCAACTCCGCACGGGGATCCTCTGGTTCGTCATTGCCTTCCCGTGGGGGCGCTGGTAAAAGCAGGCGACTTTTGATTTGCATAAGCGTCGCAGACATAACCAGATACGCCGCAGCCAACTCTAGGTTACTCTCGCGAATCAATTCCACATAGCGTAGATATTGATCGGTCAGTTTGGCCATAGGGATGTCCATCACATCGAATTTCTGTTTACGGATCAAGTAAAGGAGAAAATCGAGGGGGCCTTCAAAACTTTCTAGGAAGATGCGTAAGGCTTCGGGAGGAATGTAGAGTTCAGCAGGACAATCGGCTAACGGTTCACCATAGAGCTTGGCGAATACCGCTTGCTGGGTATGTTCGTCGATTGGCGTAAATGTGAGCGTTTCTTGCATCGATACCGATTTCCCTATGACAAAAGGCCTCTGCGCAGTTCGTGCTCAGAGGCCTTGTCATGTGTGAGCTCGCCCTCTACGGAGCGGAGCAATTCCTCATCGCTTAGAGAGGATCATACATGAACTGACGGATTTCCGTTTCCAAATCCGCCGGGCGCGTATTTTGTGCCAAATCATTGTCGTAAGCGTACTGGGCGACAGCCTTACCAATTTGCACCGATACTTCACGCACTTGTGAAAGCGGCGGATAGAGCGAACCCTGAGCTAAGTCTTCGGCACTCACCAACTCGGCCAAACGACGCGAGGCGGTTAAGAACATTGCCGTGGGCATCCAACGAGCCTTGGAGAAGACCGCGCCTAAGCCCAAACCTGGGAACACATAGCTGTTGTTGCCCTGACGGGGCACGAAGTGCTGACCATTGAATTCCACCGGAGCAAACGGGGATCCCGACGCAAAGAGCGCACGGCCGTCGGTCCACTGATAGGCTTCTTCAGCAGTACATTCCGCACGCGAAGTGGGATTCGATAACGCGAACACCATCGGACGCTCATTAAGAGCAGCCATTTCACGCAACACGGCTTCGTCGAAGACCTTCGGCTGAGCGGACACGCCAATAATGCCAGTCGGCTTGAATTGGCGAATCGCTTCCAAGAAACTCTTCGTGCTCGGTACGGGCTGAGCGAAAGGCACCTTGTTGTGCGCCAACGTGTCACCACGCGTGCTCGTGACTAACCCCTTGGAGTCAAACAACATGCAGTGCTTGAGCGCTTCTTCACGGGGCATGCCTTCTTCGACCATCGCTTCGACGATCAATTCCGCAATCCCCGTAGCGGCTTCACCTGCCCCCATAAAGAGGAAACGCTGGTCAGCGAGTTGCTCTTGCTTGGCACGCAACGCCGTGAACACCCCAGCGACCGCCACCGAGGCCGTCCCCTGGATATCGTCGTTAAAGCACAACGTTTCGGTCTGGTACTTCGCCAACAACGGGAAGGCATTGGCATTACCAAAGTCTTCAAACTGAATCAAGGCATGGGGCCAGCGTTCACGCACAGCCTGAACGAACTCGTCCACGAACTCGAAATAGGCATCCCCAGTCACACGCGGCTGACGTAAACCCAAATAAAGCGGGTCGTCCAAGTATTCCTGAGTATTGGTACCGACGTCTAACACGACGGGCAAGGTCTTGTCTGGATCAATCCCAGCGCAGGCCGTGTAGAGGGCCAACTTACCACAGGGAATCCCCATACCGTTAATCCCTAAGTCACCCAGACCTAAAATGCGCTGTCCGTCCGTCACCACGATCACATCCACTTCTTCGTTGGGCACGTTGGCGAGCAACTCACGTAAGTGGCCTTTGTCTTTGTAGGAGAGGAACGCACCATGCGGATGCAACAGGATGTGGCTGAACTTCTGGCACACTTCCCCAACGGTCGGTGTGTAGACGATCGGCATGTATTCATCGGTGTACTTGATGAGGAGCTTATAGAAGAGATCTTGGTCCGTAGCCAAGATACTATCCAGCATCAAATACTTGTTGAGCGGGTTCGAAAAGCGATTGAGCATTTCGCGTACACGCAAAATCTGGTTGTCACGCTGTTCAATCACGGGGGGCAATAACCCTCGCAACCCTAACGTATTCTGTTCATTTTCGGTAAACGTTGTGCTGTGATTAATGCGGGGGTTATGTAATACATCCTCACCGCGCATCTGCTTGCAGTTCTTCATAAGTCCTTCTTTGAAAAAAACTCCACGGGGTACGAATTGTCCGGGCAGTTAACAAGAAAAGGTGTCAGTACACACCAACACCTTTGCTCGATTCTAACAAAATTTTTTCGCAAAAAAACGCTTTTCCCCTTACCGACTGATACCCCTATTCCTTTGGAGTTAATCGGAAGGGAGAGGAAATTGCAACCAATCGTATCCCACTATCGCGTGATAGCTTTTAAGCGTAATTTCGCGGTTTTTGCAGCCTCACTCTTCGGGAAACGCTGCAAGACTTTGTTAAAAGTGGCCTGAGCGGCTTTCACGTTACCTAAAGACGCTTGTGCAGACCCAACACTGACCATCGCATCCGGAACTTTTTCGTCATTCGGGAATTCACGAATCAACTGATTCTGAATATTGATCGTGCTCTTGTAGTCTTCCAAAGCAAAACTACAGGCCCCTTGCCAATAAAGAGCATCCGGACGATAGGGAGACTCTTTCCAATTGCGATTAAAGTCCGTAAAGAGCGTCAATGCCTTTTTGTAATCATCACTCGCTAACGCGGCCTGAGCATCTTCATACGCTTGTTTTTCTTCGGGCTGAACCGTCACGGTTTGACCATTGATCGTCACCTGTTGAGGTTCAACTTTATTCAAACGTTGATCGACGTTCTGGAACAATTCACGGCTGGACTTTTGCTCATTTTTGAGAGCATTAGCCATTTCTTCAATGCGCCCCGTCAAACGACGATTCTGCTCTTGAAGACTGGTGACATGATTCGCAAAATTCAACTGAGCTTGCTGTTGAATGTCTAACTGCTGCTGCAAATCTTTGATCTGTTCACGCAAATCCAAAATCGCCTTACGTGCATCGTCGTCTGCAAATGCGAAGGCTTGGCTACTGACCATACTCAGTGCGAGAACACCGACCAAAAGGCGTGCATTCAACTTCATAACAACTCCCTTGTGAAGCAATAAAAAACGGCGACACCGTTCTTTCGCCCCCTCAAGAGGCGAAAGGCAGAGCCGCCGTATGAACAAAGACGTAAACGTCTTGTTATGTCTGATTAGCGAACCTGACCGTTGATAACTTCGGCGGGGTAGACGATATCAGCACGACGGTTCTGAGCCCAAGCTTCTTCGGTGTGACCGGTAGCCTGCGGCTTTTCTTTACCGTACGAAACGGCTTCAATACGCTGAGCAGGAACGCCGAGCAACTGGAGACGCTGCTTCACAGCTTCAGAACGCTTCTGACCGAGGGCGAGGTTGTATTCACGACCACCACGTTCGTCGGTGTTACCCTGAATCTGGATGGTCACGTTCGGATGAGCGTTGAGCCACTGAGCGTGAGCCTGGACAGCAGAAAGATACTTACCTTCAACTTCGTAGGAGTCGAAGCCGAAGTAAATAGAACGCTGAGAAAGAGGATTCGAGGGATCAGCAAACGGATTGTTCATACCGTTGCCGTTAGCAGAAGCTGCGTCTTGACCAGCCAAAGAGCCAGCCTTGTCAGCGTCGTTCAAATCAACGCTGGAGCAACCGCTCAACAATACAGCCAAAGCCAGAGCCGAAGCTCCCACTTTCCAGTTCATTAACATGATGAATAAACTCCTTGTTTATTTCATAAGGAGGGGCCTGTTTACCAAAAAAAACAGAGTCCCTAATGTATGCAAATATTTGTTTTTGTTAATCCACTCTTCGTGGATCATCGAATTATAGGAATTCCTTGTTGAATAGGAAAGGAAAAACCCTATTTTTTTCGATCCCCTGTCCTACTTTAGAATTGGACCCCAGCTCGGTTCACGAATATTTCCTTCGCCAGTGATACGCGTATTGAGTCGACCATCAGTACTGGCCGTCCCTAATACCCCACGTCCACCTTCTTCCGTTGCATACACTAAGAAGCGTCCATTCGGAGCAAAGGAAGGAGACTCATCGTAACGCGAGTTCGTCACCAACGTCGTCTGGCCAGACTGTAAATCCATCACCGCAGTACGGTACTGACCGTCCACGCGCGAGATGTAGGCCAAATAGTGTCCATCCGGACTAATATCCGCGCTAATGGCATAACCCGAACTAAACGTCACGCGTTCGGCGCTGTCTCCAGAAAGCGATTGGCGATAAATCTGCGGGCTACCACCACGGTCGGAGGTAAAGTAGAGATACTGACCATCGGCCGAGAACACCGGTTCGGTATCAATGCCGTAGCTGTGCGTAAAGCGACGTAACCCCGTCCCATCCGCATTCATAATGTAGATCTGGGTGAGTCCATCACGCGACAGAGCGAGCGCGATTTCGCGACCACTCGCGCTAAAGGCAGGGGCTGAGTTATTGCCCTGGAAGGCAGCAATGGCACGGCGCTGACCCGTGGCCAAATCCTGAGTAAACACAATCGGCTTTTTACGTTCAAAGCTCACATAGGCCAAACGCGTCCCATCCGGTGACCAAGTGGGCGAAATGATTGGTTCTGCCGATTGCAACGCCACTTTGGCGTTATACCCATCGGATTCACTCACCACTAATTGATAGTTGCGACGTCCCACCTGAGAAACATAAACAAACTGAGACGCAAAGAACGGGCCATTACCCGTAATGTTGGTATAAATACGGTCAGCCAAACGGTGTGCCGTCATACGCAATTGATCATCCGAGCACTGCAAGGCAAAGGTATCAATCATGTTGCCCGAAATGGCATCGTGCAAATAGTAGCGCACTTCCCATTTGCCACCCACACGTGCTACGGCACCTACCACCAGCGCGTTGGCGCCCGCGCGTGCCCAATCCGTTAACTGGGGAGGCTTCGCCATATCATTGGGACCCACGGCCGGGCCATTTGGCACTAAGCGAAAAGCGCCCGAGCGCTCTAAGTCCGCCGCAATCACTTGATGGATCGACACCGACCCATCGCCGCTACCGGCAAACGGAGCCACGCCAATCGGATACTGGTTGCCACCGACACCAATGATGGAAATATTTAATTGAGCCAACGCTGGGCAAGACGCGGCAAGCCCCATTAGCCCACCTGCCTGTAACAATGTACGGCGCTTAGCATTAATGTGATTCACAAAAACTCCTTCAACCCTGCGACACAGAGCGTGTAGTGAGTGAGTTTGGTTAACAAGAAAGTGATAGTCATTTTTATAGCAGTTCAGGGAGTGTGTGAACACTCCCTGAAAACGATATTTTGCAAAAAATCAATACGGATTTCTTGCTTCGTAACAGTTTTTAATGACGGAAGTGACGTTCACCCGTAAAGAGCATCGTAATACCCCGTTCATCGGCTGCTGCAATCACCTCTTCGTCACGAATGGAACCACCCGGTTGAATCACAGCCGTTGCTCCCGCATCAATGACCACATCGAGGCCATCACGGAACGGGAAGAACGCGTCCGAAGCCGCCACCGAGCCCACCAAAGAGAGCCCAGCCTCTTCGGCCTTAATCGCCGCAATGCGGGCCGAGTCCACGCGACTCATCTGACCAGCCCCAACCCCCAATGTCATACCGCCCTTGGCATACACAATGGTGTTGGACTTCACAAAGCGCGCCACATTCCAAGCAAACATCATATCGGCCAGCTGTTCAGGGGTCGGCGTCAGTTTGGTTACGCAACGCAACTGCGAGGTCGTCGCCAATTGGATATCCGGCGTCTGAACTAAGAGACCGCCACCCACGCGCTTAAAGTCGTAGTCGTTGTGAGCGCTACGCCCCATCGCAACCGTCAGTATACGCAAGTTCTTCTTTTCTTTTAAGACCGCCAAGGCCCCGTCCGTAAAGGCAGGCGCGATCACCACTTCGGCAAACTGACGGGAGATGTGATGCGCACACTCTTCGCCCACTTCGGTATTAAAGGCAATGATGCCACCGAAAGCCGACTTACTATCGGTTAAGAAGGCCTTCTGATACGCTTCCGTCGAATCCACACCGATGCCTACGCCACAGGGATTCGCATGCTTGATAATCACACAGGCAGGCGAGGTGAACGAGCGAACACATTCCCAAGCGGCATCACTATCGGCAATGTTATTGTACGAAAGCTCTTTCCCAGAGAGCTGATCGTAGCCCGCTAACAGTCCTGGAGCGACGGACACTTCACGATAAAAGGCTGCGCTTTGATGCGGATTTTCACCATAGCGCATGTCTTGCACCTTTACCCACTGACGGGTTAGCACATCCGGGAACGCCTTGCTCGCGCCATCATCATCGAGCTTCGTCAAATAGTTGGTGATCATGCCGTCGTAGCGAGCGGTATGAGCGAAGACCTTTTTGGCTAAGCCTAAACGGGTTTTGGCACTCACTGCCCCGTGCTGCTTAATTTCTTCGATGACTGCCGGATAGTCTGCAGGATCGACCACCACCGCTACCGATTCATGGTTTTTGGCGGCGGCACGAATCATCGTCGGGCCCCCAATATCAATATTTTCGATCGCTTCTTCAAACGTGCACCCGGGTTTGGCAATGGTTTGTTCAAACGGGTAAAGATTCACACAGATAATGTCAATCGGATCGATCGCATGGGCTTGCAGAGCAGCCATATGAGCCGGATCCGGACGGCGGGCCAAAATCCCCGCGTGAATCTTTGGATTGAGCGTCTTCACACGGCCGTCCAACATTTCCGGGAACCCCGTATAGTCGGCAACCTCTTGGCAGGGAACCCCTTGCGAGCTCAGTAACTTTGCCGTACCACCCGTACTGAGAATGTGGTAGCCCAAAGCCACCAGTTCTTGGGCAAATGCCACCACGCCTGCCTTATCGGACACGCTGATTAAAGCTTGTTTTTTCATGGGTTATTTCCTTTTTAAAAAACTATCTCCAGGCAGAAGATCGTAGGTAGCGAGCTTCTTGTGGAGGGTATTTCGATTGATTCCTAATAAACTGGCAGCCTTGCATTGATTTTGCTCACAGCGCTCCATCGCATAAATCAGCAACGTCTTTTCGACAGCGTTCATCACCAACGGGTGAAGCGGATGGGGGTGAGCCCCGTTGAGTTGTTCAAAATAGCGATCCAACTGGCGAACAACGACTTGGTCTAAGCGCTCTAACTCTTCGGGTGGCAAAATCGGATTAAGGTCATCATCCTCGCTCATCGCGTCTGCTAAGTCCAAGTCATCTAGTTCTGTGGCATGAGTGAAAGGCATGATATCGACCTCTTTGTGATAATCAGGCGGTAATTTGATCAAACAGGGCATTGACTTGGGCAAATTGCGCTCTCGCATCACGAACGGCCATCAAGGAATTGAGGTCATTCGGAGCAAGGTTCAACGGAGCCAAGTAATGGGCGAGATGTTTACGTATGGTCAGGACCCCCTGGTCTTCCCCATAGAGCGCATAGTGGCGTTGCATATGTTCTAACACCACACGACGGCGTTCGGCTAGCGTGGGGCAAACGTGCGTCGTCGTATACCCTAACTGGTAGGCGACTTCACTGAAAATCCATGGGTTCCCATAGGATGCACGACCGATCATGATGCCATCGGCTCCCGTCTTCGTGAGCACTTCGCGTGCTTTGGTTCCTGACGTGATATCCCCATTGGCAATGACGGGAATGCTAACCGTTTGTTTGACGGTCGCAATCGTGTCGTACTCGGCTTCACCACGAAACGCATCCGCGCGCGTACGACCATGTACAGTCAGCATTGCAATGCCCGCGTCTTCGGCGATACGGGCAATCTGAGGGGCATTTTTATGATCACGGTCCCACCCTGTGCGAATCTTTAAGGTTACGGGAATGCTCACCGCTTTGACGACTGAATGAAGAATACGCTCGACCAGTGTTTCATCGCGCATCAAGGCACTACCGCAGGCCACTTGAAGAACTTTTTTGGCGGGACACCCCATATTGATATCCACGACATCGGCACCGGAATCTTGGGCGTATTGAGCAGCCTGAGCCATTTGTTCCGGATCTGCCCCTAAGAGCTGCACGACCCGTAACCCACTTTCTCCTTCTTGAGCCCAGCGGGTTGAGGATTTTTTGGAATCACGGAATTGGGGTTTGCTCGTGGTCATTTCACCCACAGCATAGCCTGCTCCTAGCTGTCGGCACATTTCACGAAACGGTAGGTCAGACATACCGGCCATTGGTGCCAACATAATCGGAACGTCAACGGTGTAAGAACCCAGTTGCACAGGCAGACCTTTTGCTATGGTGTCAAAAAAGAAAGGGAGCATCTCAGGGAAGGACACTCTCCCTAGGGGGGAAAAAATTTTGCCCATATTGTACGCGAGAGCCCGCGAAAAATTCAGCTTGAAGCTCGGAAACTTTCGTGTCCTTATACCGAGAGAGCCGCTGGTTCTCGTTCACATAAAGCCTGATTGGCTTTATTTAGTTCATCAAAGTCACCCACATTCAGCCAGAGCCCTTGGTACACCGACCCTTGAACACGCCCCGCTTCGATCGTCTGCCACAGCCACGGGAACAATTTAGCGCGCTCAACCTCAAGCCCGTCAAAAAGCGAGCGATGGTACGCCCCCAAACTCGAAAACGTCCAACGGCGTGGCTCGCGCACAATATGACCAGCCTCAAGGCCCATGTCGCCCAAGGGATGAAAGTCCGGATTCGGGACAAGGACCAAATGAGCCAAATCCCCTTGAGTCGAAAGACTACGTGCCGCGCTCACGAGCTCACGGTAGTCGTAATCCGTCACGATATCTCCCGCCACCACCAAAAAAGCCTCATCCGGATCGTTGACGAGGAAGGGTTGCGCTTTGACGATACCGCCCAAGGTTTCCAGCGCATCCGCTTTACTCAAACCTTCGCGTGAATACGTAATCTGCATTCCGTAGGACTGGCCATCACCGAGTAGCGCCTCGAGGCGTGCTGCCCCATGAGCAGTATTAATCACCACCTCCGTAATGCCAGCCGCCTTTAAGGCCAGCATTTGCCGCACGACCATGGGGACCCCCGCCACGGGGACTAAGGGTTTAGGAAGCAGATACGTGAGAGGGCGCAGGCGCGATCCCTCCCCAGCACAGAGAATGAGAGCCTTCATGAGCGTTTAGAACGTGTAGCCAACTTTCTTATCCGAGCCTTCGAGCTCATCAATCAGATGCATGAGCGGCGAGAGCGCGGTATAGCGCTTTGTCGTGGCACGTAAATACCCAATAAAGCGCGGAGTATCCGCCAAATACTTCGGCTTATGGTCACGGTAATTCAAGCGAGCAAAAATACCCAACACCTTTAAATGGCGCTGCACACTCATAAATTCCACATCTTGATAGAACGTAGCAATATCACTAGGAACCGGAATACCCGCCTTGCGGGCTTTTTCCCAGTAACGGATACATACATCAAGCACAAAGGACTCATTCCACGAGATAAAGGCGTCACGCGTCAACGAGGCAATATCGTAGGTGACGGGGCCATAGAGGGCGTCTTGGAAGTCTAAAATCCCCAATCCCTCGGGACTCGGCATAAAGTTGCGGAGCATAAAATCACGGTGGACATACACTTTAGCCTGACGCTCGATATTGTCGAGTAGCGCATCCACAGTCATTTGCCACCATTTTTGCTGCGTCGGCGTCCACGTCACTTGCCGATGAACATTCACATACCACTCAGGGAACAAATTGAGTTCACGTACGAGCACCTCACGGTCATAGTTGGGAAGCACCCCCTCGCGCGAGGCCTTTTGCCAGAGCACCAAGGCATCTGTGGCTTCGTTCATCAACGTAAAGGCGTTATCTTCATTTACCACCTGAAGAGCCGTTTTCTCCCCTAAATCGTTTAAGAGCAGATAGCGATCCTGAACGTTTTGTGCCAACAATGTGGGCACCCTCAGCCCTGCGTCGTGCATCATCTGATCAATCGCAACAAACTGGGTAAAGCTTTCCGGTGTTTCACGTGAAGCATCCATCACAATAAAGGACGTACCCGTCGTATCGCGCACGCGCCAATATTCGCGAAAACCCGCATCACTACTGGCTTTCTCGATCGTATCAAGATTTAAAGGATGGGAGAGTTGACTGAGCGATCCCAGCCACGTCTTCAAGGCTTCAGGGGCGGTAGAGGAAAGAGACATAGATCTGCCTATTCAATTTTGAGATGGTTTTCACACATCCCTAAGTTAAATCGTTATGCGGAATGTTGGTATGACGCTTATAATCGGTAAAACATTTCTGCTAGCCAATTGTATCGATCACTCCGCAGACTGTCATCTTTAACACAGGTTCCACCCATGTATTTTCTGAGAACCCGAAAAATCGTCTTATGCATTGCTGCCTCATTGGCCTTGAGCTATGGGATGCCTACACTGGCAGGGCAAGAAGTAGCCCTTGAGTCGGTCACTAGCCTCGATCCGAATAATCTTGAGAGCAACGGTGGGATGGCCAGCGTGGTCTCCGCTGACCGCATTGAAGGTAATCCCGAAGACCAATTGCACCTTATCGGTAATGCTGAAGTGCGCCGCGGGGGCGCCATCCTCAAAGGGGACCGTATTACCTATACGCAGGCGACCGACGAAGTTGAGAGTGTCGGCAACGCCCATTTGTACCGTTTAGGCACCTCTTTCTCTGGCCCCTCGATGAAATATCGCCTCACTGAAAAGTCAGGTGAAATGCAGGAAGCCGAGTATGAATATGCCCCACGCAAATTACGTGGATGTGCAAAAAACATTCGCTTCTTATCGGGGGATACCACCGATATGGAAGACGTGAAGGTCACCACCTGCCCTCGTGATGAGGAAGCCTGGTTTATCCGTCTCAATAAGCTCTCTGTTGATGAATACGAACAGCTCGCGACGGGGCAATGGGCTACTTTACACTTTTTAGGGGTACCGATTTTCACCTCTCCGTGGTTCATGTTCCCGATTGGTAATGAGCGTCGCTCGGGTTTCCTTGTTCCGACACTCGGGATGAGTTCGAGCCGCGGGATCGACATCATGACCCCGTACTATTTCAATATTGCCCCGAACTATGACCTCACGCTCACTCCGCGCGTGATGACCAAACGTGGGGCGATGTTGCGTACTGAAACACGCGTTTTGCAAGAACACTTCTCGGCACAGCTCTTCTATGACTACCTGCCTAACGACAAAGTCACCGATGAAGACCGTTCGAGTACCCGCTTGCTGGCGCAATATAACTATGGTCCTTGGTCGGCGAACGTCGACTACAACCACGTCTCCGACGACGATTTTATTTCGGACTTCTCGGGCAACATCCGTGAATCCTCCGTTTCAATCTTGTCACAGAACTTCAGCGTCGGCTATGCCGACTCGCCGTATTGGAACTTACGCGCTGAAGTTCGGAAAAACCAGACCATTCGCTCGGGCGTGATTCCGTATGAAAAACTCCCCAGCCTCACCTTTAATAGCTATATCGGCAATCTGGGTGGCTTTGAGATCACGACCTATTTGAACGCTACGCGCTTTGCGCACCAGAACCTCATTGAAGGGGATCGTTTTGTCGCCAAAACATCCGTGGCTTACCCGTTACGTGGTGCCGCTTGGTTCGTAACCCCCAAGGTTTCGCTCTTAGGTCGTTGGTATCAGCTTCAAGATATTGATCATTACCCACGCTATACCGATAAGAGCCCATCGAACATTACTCCGACGGTCAGTGTGGACTCGGGTCTCGTTTTCGAACGTCAAAATGCCTCTTGGTTTGGTAAAGCCGCGACGCAAACGTTAGAACCGCGCATTTTCTACACCTATACCCCGTATCACAACCAAGACAACATGCCAGTGTTCGATACCTGGGTGGCAGACTTAAACCTCACGTCGCTCTTTGAGGAAAATGCGTTTACGGGCTACGACCGTGTGTCGGAAGCGAACCAGATTTCGACGGCACTCACCACGCGCTATTTGGATGCCGATACGGGGGTAGAACTCTTCCGTGCCAGTATCGGCCAGCGTCAATACTTCAATGATCAACGCGTTGGATTCCCGTCAAATTACCATACCCAGTCGGATCCCACCCGCATCGGGGTCGGTCGTAGTGACATTTTTGCCAGTATGGGAGCGCGATTAGCCAACAGTTTGCGTGCCGATACCACCTTACAGTATTCGACCTCAGAAGAACGCTTTATGAAGGCGATGGCAGGCATCCGTTGGCAGCCCAAACCGATGTCGATTATTGGGCTTTACTACCGATTCAATGACCGCACCTCGGTTGAGTCGGACCGTATCAAACAAGTTGACCTCGCTTTACAGTGGCCGCTCACGGAGCGTCTCTTTGCCTTAGCACGTTACAACTATTCGTTCTACAAGAAGCGCCCTATCGAAGAATTGATCGGGTTCGAGTATCTGCATAATTGCTGGACGTTCCGTATGGTGGTTCAGCGCTATAACACCGAATACGATACCCGTGAAACCAACTTCTTCTTACAACTTGAATTGAATGGTTTAGGCAGTATCGGCAGCAATCCTGATACTGTACTCTCACGAAATATCCAAGGTTACCAAGCTCCGTCACTGGTACCCGACAACTTCGGACAGTATGACTACTATGAATAAGAACACTAAACTTCTAACCCTTATTTTGGCTGGACTCGTTGCGATTGAGGCGCCCGCATGGGCCGCGCACCCGAGCAAGACCAAAGCTCAGACGCAAGCCGCCACACAAACCACGAGTGCACCTGCGACCCAAACCGCTCGCAACGGCTCGTTGGATCAAATCGTGGCCGTGGTCAATAAAGACGTGATTACGGAGTTGGAGTTGCAGGACCGTGTGCATTCGGTAGCCCTCAATTTACGCCGCCAAAATATCCAACTGCCTCCGATGGAACAGTTGCGCCAACAAGTTCTGGATCGCTTGATTTTGGAACGTATCATTCTGCAGCGTGCTCAGGATACGGGCTTACGCGTGGACGATCAAATGGTGAACGCCTCCATTGAACAGATTGCCCAGCAGAACAACTTAACCGTTGACGCCCTGCGTCAGCGTTTGTTAGCCGACGGGGTGCCCTTTAATGCCTTCCGTCAGCAGGTCCATGACGAAATCCTCACACAGCGCTTGCGTGAACGTGAAGTCGACCAAAAGATTGATATTTCCGAGCCGGAAATTAACACCTATTTAGCGGAACAGGCTGCACAAGCTAAGGGACAAGAGTTCCATTTAGCTCGTATCGTGTTGCCGATCGATCGTGCGGAAAACGATAGTGTCATTCAGCAACTCGCCCAAAAAATCATGCAGGAAGCCCGTAGTGGCAAACCATTTGATTCGCTAGCCGCCACCTATTCTCGTGCCGACGACGGGCTCAATGGCGGCGATCTGGGCTGGCATAACCCGCAGGATTTACCGCCTTCCGTTCGACTCGCGTTAACCAATGTTCCTGCGGACGGCTTGATTTTGGTTCGCGTCAACGACTCCTGGCAAGTCTTCAAAGTGTTGGAACAGCGTCAGAAGGCACAAAATGCGATGATGGGGCCCGTGGAAGAAACCCATGTTCGCCATATTTTGATGTTCGTGAACGACTTGATGCCCGAATCCGAAGTGCTTCGTCGCTTGAACGACATTCGCCAGCGCATCGTCAAAGGAGAAACCGACTTTGCGACCATGGCACGTTTAAACTCGGTTGACCAAAGCTCTACCCGTGGCGGTGACTTGGGTTGGGTTTTACCGGGTGACACCGTACCCGCCTTTGAACAAGCCATGAACCAATTGGCTCCAAACGAAATCTCGCTTCCGATTAAAACCCAGTTTGGGTATCACTTGATTCAAGTGCTTGAGCGTAAGAAACAAGAAGGGGGCAACCCGGAACGTCAACGCCTCATGGCCCGTCAAGCGATTCGCGAAAAGAAACTGGCGGAAGCCACCTACAACTGGCAACGCCAGTTGCGTGATGAAGCCTACGTAGAATTGCGTGACACCGCACGTTAATTCCGTCCGTCTCGCGGCTTATTCCCTCATGAGGTCACCCCCCTACGCTGGGCGTGACCTCAATTTTTTGCACCTCGCCTACGCCCCTTCTCGCATGGCTCCCCTATAATGAGTCTCGCTTTCGCGGGGGCTCATCCTGTGGCTCCCGTTTTGTTTATAGGACACATTTGTGGCACAAGAATGGCTCGAAGGGCATCACGCCCGTAAACGTTTTGGTCAAAACTTCCTCCATGACCGTCATTGGATTGAGCGCATTGTGCGCTCCATTGATCCACAACCTGGCGAAATCTTGGTTGAAATCGGCCCTGGGCAAGCTGCCCTCACGCGTGAAGTCATCGCACGCGCCGGCCACGAAACCGCTGTCGAAATCGACCGAGACTTAGCTCAGTTTTTACGTCAGCAATTCCCCGAAGAACAATTGGACTTGATTGAGGCCGATGCCCTCGAGCTCGATTGGACACAGGTCCACGCGGACCAGCGTATCCGCATTATCGGGAACCTACCCTATAACATTTCCTCGCCCCTTTTATTTAAATTAATTGAGGCGGCGGATCGCGTCATTGACCAACATTTCATGCTGCAACGTGAAGTGGTGGATCGTATGGTCGCTGGCCCCGGGACGAAAACCTACGGGCGACTTTCGGTCATGCTCCAGTATCGCTACCGCATGTATAAGCTCTTTGATGTACCACCAGGCGCCTTTACCCCCGCCCCCAAAGTGGTTTCCTCGATTGTGCGCATGGTGCCGAAGGCACCCAACGAACTGATGCCCGTGCCTGTGGACCTCATGGGCAACGTAGTTGCCCATGCCTTCCAACAGCGACGTAAGACCTTACGCAATGCGCTATCCAATCTCTGTGAGGCCGACCTGATCAGCCAGACAGGTATTGATCCAGGCGCCCGCGCTGAAACCCTCAGCGTTGAGGACTTTGTGCGCTTGACTAACGCCATTGCGAGCCAAGCGAACACCCCCCAATAAATACGATGGGAGCCATTTGGCTCCCATCGTCTCATCCTCCTAACTCAAGGGAGGAAGAAAATCAAAGTAGTAGCGCTTTAATGCCTCACGGTGTTGTTGCATTTCAGGGTCCAACCGCTCACATTCTGTCCAAAAATCACTCGAATGGTTATGAAAGACAAGGTGAGCCAACTCGTGGGCGACAACATACCGAATCAATGCCGGTGGCACAAAAACTAATCGCCACGAGAAACGCATGGTTTGGCGCGATGTGCACAGTCCCCAGTTACGTTTCGTACCCGAGAGTTGCCACCGGGTGTACGGTGCACGCAAGTGCGGCGTAAACGTTGACAAGATGTCGGCGATAAGGACCTTGATCACCTGCTTGAGATACCGTGACAAGGCCTGCATCACTTCCTCTTCACTCGCCGCTTTAGGGGTCGTCAGCTCAATCCGATACCCCGACTCGGTTCGTTCGTAGCGGTTTTGTCCAGCGCCCAATATTAAGTGAGCGGTTTCTCCCAAAAAAAGCAAGGATCCGCCATCGCGAAACACATAGGGAGGAAACGCAAGGGTATCCTCCAGCTGTTGGTACTTACGTCGAGTGGCCTGAATCCACGCAAGGTGTTGGTATATCATCGCATCGATGGCACGTAGCGAAGCACGCACGGGAGCGGCGACTTCGACCTCCCCTTTGGCATTGACGCGAATTTGAAGACGGCGACGTTGCGGATGGCGACTGAGTGCGTACGTCAGGTGCGTGGTATAGCCCTCCTCCACGGAGGTAAACTCACGTAAGTTGTCCACTATGGGCGTTGAGGTGATTTTGACTGACATACGCGTTTCTCATCTCGCTGGCGTTACCCAAGCGTCTTGAGCTCCTCTTCGATCCAAGTTTCCACTTCACGGGTCACTTCATGGGGCTCACGCCCTGCCGTTTGGATTAAAGGCCCAATCGATACGGTAATGGTTCCTGCACGCTTGGCAATACTATTTTTCGGCCAGCATGTCCCGGCATTATGGCAAATGGGCAAAATCGGGGTTCCCGTTTGACAAGCAAATCGTGCACCACCCGTCTTGTAACGCACCGACTCGCCAGGAGGGACACGCGTCCCTTCCGGGAACAAGCAAATCCAAAAGCCTTGGGCGAGCTTCTTCGGGCCTTTACGTAAAAACGACTCAAACGAAGACCGTCCCTGACCACGGTCAATCGAGAGCATATCGAGTGACCACAACGCCCAGCCGAGCCCAGGCACCCAGTTGAGCGACTTTTTGTACAAAAAGCAAGCGGGATTGGTGAGGTAAGCCCCGAGCCAGAAAGGGTCCCAGGCCGACTGATGCTTTGCCAATACCACCACCTGTTGGTCAGCGCCAGGCATCCGATCCATCCCCTTCATCACATACTTCACCCCACAAATCCACTCCAGCATTTTTAGGCAGAGTTTCGCCCAAGGCCGGCAAAAAGCTTCATAGCGCCAGCGAGCACTGGCAAAAGGGTGCGTCACCAAAACGCCAAACGCTAAGGCGATTAGAGAAAGGGCTAAGTAGCAATAAAACAGAAAGCCACGTAAGCTTGCCATGTTGGTTCCTTATCATACAAAAGAGGGAACTCAAACCCGTTTGCTTGAATTCCCTCCTGTTTGGAGTCAAAGGCTCACTTTAGCACTTCTCGCAGGTAAAAAAACATGCGAAAAATGCGACTTTACGCTAAACGCGAAATTTCCGCGACCTTGTTCATCACCTCATAAAGGGACTTCAACAAAGCATGGCGATTCATGCGTAGCGCAGGATCTTCAGCATTGACCATCACCGACTCGAAGAAGCTATCCACGGCATCCTTCAAAACGGCTAACGTGGTGAGCATGGCTTCAAAGTTACCCGAGGCAAAGTGGGCTTGGGCTTCGGGAGCCACTGCTTGCAATTTGTCCCACAGGGCCACTTCTGCCGGTTCAACGAAGCGTGCCGGATCCACGGCCTCCGGAATGGCTTCGCCCTCCGCCTTTTTGAGAATGTTCACAATACGCTTATTGGCAGCCGTCAACGAGGTAGCTTCCGGCAAGGCCATAAAGGCACGTACCGCAGCCAGACGTTTCGTTAAGTCGTTTAACTTGCTCGGATTGAGTGCCAGCACAGCGTCCACCTCTAAGGCGCTGTAGCCCATATCGCGTAACATCACACGCAGACGATCCGCAAAGAACTGTGTGAGAGCATCACGATTATCGGCAATGCCTGGCACGTCTTTTTCAACGTCCCACGCATCGTTAATCAAATCGCTCAGCGCTACATCCAAGTCTTTTTCAATGAGCATACGTAAGACGCCCAAAGCATGACGGCGTAACGCGAACGGGTCCTTTTCACCCGTGGGCATCTGGCCAATGCCAAACATCCCGATCAAGGTTTCCATCTTGTCAGCTAACGCCACTGCCAACGACACATTCGTTGAGGGTAAGGCATCGCCCGCATAACGTGGCTGATAGTGTTCACGGATCGCCAACGCCACTTCATCAGGTTCCTTATCGTGGTGAGCATAGTACTCACCCATGATCCCTTGCAGTTCAGGGAACTCACCGACCATTAAGGTACGCAAATCGGCCTTCGCCAAGAGCGCAGCACGTTCGGCCCAGTCCGCATTGGCCCCCAAGCGCTGGGCAAAGTGACGCGCCATGGCTTTCACACGCACCACACGTTCAGCCTGAGAACCCAACTTGTTGTGGTACACCACGTGTTTCAGACCTTCGACACGCGAGGCCAAGGTGCTCTGACGGTCTTGATCATAGAAGAACTTCGCATCCGCCAAACGGGCACGCACCACACGGGCATTCCCTGCGCTGATCGCTGCACCGCCGTCCTTTGCCTCCAATTGCGAGACTAACAGGAAGCGATTCATCAGCTTCCCATTACGACCACGCAAAGCAAAGTACTTCTGGTTTAACTGCATCGTTAAAATCAGGCACTCTTCAGGCACTTCCAAGAACGCTTCTTCGAACGTGCTTTCATACACCACCGGCCATTCGGTGAGCGCCGTGGCTTCCTCTAAAAGATCCTCAGGCATAATCACCGTGGCCTCTAAGGCCTCGGCACGACGCGTTAATTCTTGGCGTAACAATTCGAGACGCGCTTCAAAGCGAGGCATCACCTTCGCCGCCAATAAACTCGCCTCATACGCATCCGCGTTAGCCACAGCTACGGGGTCGGTCGTATGGAAACGATGGCCCATCGTCATGCGATCCGCATCGAGCCCAAAGAGCTTGACGGGCAATACGTCAGCCCCAAAGAGCGCAATCAAATGCTTCACAGGACGAACAAACGCCACCGTGGTTTCCCCATCGGCCAATTGGTACGTCATCACCTTCGGAATCGGCAGATTCTTCACCGCGTCTTCTAAGGCTGTTTGTACGCCTTGGGCGATGGCAACCCCAGGGTTAACCCCTTCGTAAACGAGCTGTTCGTTTTTCCCGTCCATCACACGCTTTAGGTCGCTGACCGCACACTGGATCCCCAGGGCGGCCATCTTCTTTTCTAATGCAGGCGTGGCGTTGCCTTGAGCGTCCAACCCCACACGCACCGGCACCAAGCGGGTCGTCACGGGCACATCCGGGCTCTTCGCTAACACCGCGCTGACATGTACTGCCAAGCGACGCGGCGACGCGTACGGTGTCACCACCGAGTTATCGGTTAAAAACCCTGCCTCGGCTAAGGACTTATGAATTCCCTGAGCAAACGCTTCCATCAACTTATGGAGCGCTTTCGGTGGGAGCTCTTCGGTTTGAAGTTCGACTAATAAATTCTGCATAACCATTTTTGATCCGCTCCCTTAGGCTGACTTCTTCAACATCGGGAAGCCTAAACGTTCACGCGAGTCGTAGTAGCTTTGAGCGACCGCGCGCGAGATGTTACGAATACGAGCAATGTAGGCCGCACGTTCGGTGACGGAGATCGCGCCATGGGCGTCGAGCAAGTTAAACGTATGCCCAGCCTTCAATACCATTTCATAGGCCGGTAATGCCAAATTAGCATCCATAAGACGCTTGGCTTCGGTTTCGTAGTAGTCAAACTGCTTCAATAGCTTGTCGCAGTCGCTCGCTTCAAAGTTATAAATGGACTGTTCGACTTCGTTCTGATGGAATACGTCACCGTAGGTCAACACACGCGTCTGGCCGTCCGGGTCCGTCCACGTCGTATAAACCAAGTCAAAAACGTTATCGCAGTTTTGCAAGTACATGGTCAAACGTTCAAGACCGTAGGTAATTTCACCCGTGATGGGTTTGCACTCTAAACCACCCACTTGCTGGAAATAGGTGAATTGGGTCACTTCCATCCCATTCATCCACACTTCCCAGCCTAAGCCCCAGGCACCCAACGTGGGGTTTTCCCAATTGTCTTCGACGAAACGAATATCGTTGACTTCTGTATCAATCCCTAAGGCGCGTAACGAGCCTAGGTACAGATCCACAATATTGGTCGGCGCGGGTTTCAACACCACCTGATACTGATGATGCTGATGCAAACGATTGGGGTTTTCGCCGTAACGGGCATCTTTCGGGCGACGCGAGGGCTGTACATATGCCGCACGCCAAGGTTCCGGCCCTAAAGCGCGTAAAAATGTTGCGGTATGAGAGGTCCCTGCCCCTACTTCTAAGTCAATCGGCTGTAACAATGCACAACCTTGACGATTCCAATATTCCTGCAAACGCAGAATTACTTCCTGAAAGGTAATCATTTAGATTTGCCACCGAGTATGTTCGGTGCCTTTGTGTTTGTTGGCACTAATGTGAAGGGAGGTGCAATCACCTCATCGACGTCACGGCTACCGCAACCTTCCACGCACGCATGGTGAGCGCTTACGACCGTAACTTCAACTATGGCGTCTCACTTTTTTTCCAATAAGAAAAGGGCGCCAGAAAATTAAGAATTTTATCACCGTCACTTACATGGGGCGAGGATTACGGGCGCTTTACTCCGTCCAGAGTGTGGGCAAAGCCAACACTATTTGACTCAATCGAGGGTACGCGCAGGGCGTTTACGCACCCAAAAGCGTTCATACAACCCAAAAAATGCCAAAAGAAGTGACAAAATCAGAACAGGTAGCGGTCCTTGACGAGTATAGGGAGTCGAACCACAACTATAAAGGGGCACCTTGACCGTTTGTACGCGTTCCTCTCCCATGGGCAGACGTTCGAGCACATTCCCTTTGGGATCAACAACCGCACTCCAGCCATTGTTAGCCACACTGACAAAAGGAAGGGCGACCTCCATGGCTCGCATCCGCGTCATGGCTAAATACTGTGCATGAATGGAAGGACCGAACCAACCGAGATTGGCCGTCACCGCCACCACATTCGGATGGCCGGGTTGTAACCACCAACTCCGGGACAAGCTCCCAAACAGATTTTCGTAGCAGATCATAAAGGCGACCCGCATACCGTTGAGCGTCAGCCCCGGTTGCTTCGTATCGCCCGCACTCAGATCGGCCATGGGAATCCCTAAAAGATTCACAAACCAATGAAAGCCCGTCGGCACAAACTCTCCAAAGGGGACCAAATGGCGTTTATCCACGTGGTAGGAAACCCCGTCGGGAGTTAACACAAAGGACGTGTTAAAGATTTTCTCTCCTTCGAGTCGGAAGGCATTCATAAGAACGGGACTTTGCGCTTTTTGCGTCAGTACTCGCAACGCTTCTTGCTCGGTGCGGGTCAAGCGTGACAAGGGAACGTTCACAATCCCCTCGGGAATCAAGGTCAGATCCGGGCGCTCCTCCGCCTGTTTTCCCTGTTGGGTCAGTAGCCGATCGAGCTGTGCAATACGATCCATGGGACGAACGCGCATAAAGGCATCCACCACCGGCATATTGGGTTGCACCAAAAGGACCGTCATATGGTCACGCTGTTGCCCCCACGGCAATGTCTTGGCTTGCCAGCCAAGCCCCAACATCAATACGCCAGCGAGCACAAAACAGACGCGTTCGACGTTTCGCCCCACGATCAATCCCCAAAGGGTTGCACTCGTAAAGAGCATCACCAGATTGAGTGCGTACTCACCACCAATCGGTAACCACCCGTCCCAGAGGGTACCCACCAACATATGCGAAGGACTCAACCAGCCAAAATGCATGAGGCCCTCACCACGCACCCACTCCATAAGGGTAAAGGTCCCTGCCCATTGGAGTGCGTACACAAAAGCGGGTTGCTGACGTCGCGGTCCAACGATGAGTGCAGTGACGGTCGGCGAAATGGCGAGTAGTAAGGCAAGCGCAAAGGTGCCGAGCTGGGCCACAACCATCGGCAAATGCCCGTGTTCAGTCATGGTATTGACGGTCCACTGCAAGCCTAAGCCAAACCACATAAGACCAAAACTGATCCCCGAGACCGCTAAGGCACGCCATGACTCGGCACGTGACAACACCCATAGCCACAGCGAGAGCCCCACAATCCCAACAGGCACCCAATGTGTGGGCTCAAAACCGAGTTGAAAAATCGCCCCTGCCAATGCAGAGGCGAGAAAAGCCGTACCTGTACGCATGTGCATAAACTGACCTGTTTTTTAAGGAGATGCCGTCGCATCCGCGTCTGCGATGCGTTCGACTAACAAAAGCCGAACCTGACGATCATCTCCCCCGAGAATACGGAAGCGGAATCCCCCCTCTTCGATCATTTCTCCTTTACGAGGCACATGTTCAAAGCGGTCCGTAATGAGCCCCCCGATGGTTTCACACACTTCGTCTTCGAGGGATGAACCAAAGTACTCATTGAACTGTTCTAATTCGGTCACCGATTTCACACGCCAGCGTCCTGGACCATCGGGCTGAATATTTAAACTCCGATCGTCGTGATCAAACTCATCGGAAATATCGCCAACAATTTGCTCCAACACGTCTTCAATGGTGATAAGGCCAGAAATCGTGCCAAATTCATCAATCACCAACGCCATATGGCTACGCGTGGTCTTAAAGTCACGTAGTAAAACATTAATGGGCTGCGTTTCGGGAATAAAGCGGGCCGGACGGATTAATGTGCGCACATCGAGCCCAGGCTTCACCAAAAGCTGTAAGAGATCTTTAGCATGCAACACGCCGATCACGTTATCCAAATCACCATCGACCGCCGGAAAGCGCGAGTGCCCCGAACGAATCAGCTCTTCGAGCCATTTAGCTTGCGATTGGGATAAATCCACGGCATCCACTTGCGCGCGCGGAATCATCAAATCAACGGCACGTAAATCCGATACTTCTAATGCCCCTTCCATCATCGAAAGGGTATCCTCATCAAACACATCGCGACGACGCGCTTCTTTGAGCATTTCTAACACAGCGCTACGATCGCTGACGTCTTCGACGTGGAATAGAGAAGTTAGGCGTTCAAAGAACGTTTTATTTTTCCCCGGACTCGGGGGTTCATTCGTACTGGGCATATAGGGTGCTAGGACGCAATAATGGTGACGCACAATCGTAAAAAGCGTCTCTAATGAATTTTCAAGTATAACGTAAGGTAGACCTGCTCTATCAAGTCAAATTCAAAAAAACCTAAGGATCAGATTGAATCCTTAGGTTTTTGCTATGACAACCGAGACAGCCCCTCAGTGGGTACTAATCGTGAACGATGCCAATTTTGTCCGAATACGGATCGGGGTACCCTAACGCCAACATCAGTTCGGTTTCACGGGCCTCCATAATTTCGGCTTCCTCTTCTTCGAGATGATCGTACCCATGAGCATGCAAAATGGCATGGATCAAGAGGTGAATCATATGCTCTCGCACCGTCTTACCTTGTTCCGCAGCCTGACGCTCCAGTACAGGCACACAGATCACGATATCGGCAGTGACCGTCGGTTCTTCGGTGTAATTAAACGTCAACACATTGGTAGCGTAGTCTTTATGACGGTAGGTCGCATTTAATTCACGCCCTTCGTCTTCATCCACAAAACGCACGGTCACTTCGGTGGGACGTTCACACGCCGCGTCCATCCATCGGGTCATCGAACTCCGAGCAGGAATGCGAAGCGCAAAGTTCTTATGTTGTTGGTAGTGAACGGTCAGCCATTGGGTGCGCTTGCGTGGCGTCGCGGCTTTCACTGTGTTTGCCATGATGTTTCCTTATTCAGCTCCCGTTACCGGGATATCGGTCTGGGCGGGCTCACTCAGGTGATGTCGACTTTGGGCTCGCTCTTTTTTTGCCTGCTCTTCGAGTGCTTCTTGGCGCTCATAAGCCTGTACAATCCGCGCCACAAGCGGGTGGCGGACCACGTCCTCAGCGGTAAATTGTGTGATCGAGATTCCTCGCACATTCGCTAAGATGCGAGCGGCCTGTTTGAGGCCACTCGGAACGCCCTTGGGCAAGTCGATTTGGGTAATGTCTCCCGTAATCACTGCCTTGGAACCAAAGCCAATACGCGTCAAGAACATCTTCATTTGCTCGGGTGTTGTATTTTGGGCTTCGTCCAAAATCACAAACGCATTATTGAGCGTACGCCCACGCATGTAGGCCAAGGGCGCCACTTCAATAAGCTGACGCTCCATGAGACGCTGTGATTTCTCAAAACCCATCAGATCAAAGAGAGCGTCATAAAGGGGACGCAAGTAAGGATCCACTTTTTGTGTTAAATCCCCTGGCAAGAATCCCAAACGTTCCCCGGCTTCCACCGCTGGACGCGTCAAGACGATTCGCTCAACGCTTCCACGCTCAAACGCATCCACGGCTGTGGCCACAGCGAGGTAGGTTTTCCCTGTCCCCGCTGGTCCAATCCCAAGGGCAATATCATGACTCAAAATAGCGTTCAGATAGAGACGTTGATTCGTCGTGCGCCCTTGTAAATCGCGGCGACGGGTCTTAAGGTCCACGCTACCCTGATCATCGTCGGGGTGTTGACGGCGAAACTCATCATCACGCCCGACAAAGAACCACTGGATGTCGTCCACACCCAGTGTTTCGCTCGAACGCTCCACACGACGTAAGAGTGCCTCGAGTGCTTGAGCGCATCGATGCGCAGCGCTTTGCTCGCCCATCACCTTAAAGTGGTTTCCACGTCGCTGAATCTTCACCCCCAAAATGTGTTCCATTTGGCGGAGATTTTCATCTAACGGGCCACACAGGGCTGCCAATTCCGTATTACTCGCCTCGAAAGACAAGGCAAGGGTTTCGCTTTTCTTCGTTTCTGACATAGTCGTCCGAGTGTCTCCATCCACGTGTCGTACGTGAGACTACTCTGCGAGTTCCCCACCCAAGGAGTGCGGGAACACTTCCGTAATCTTCACACGAACCATTTGATCCTTCAAAGACTCATCACCCTTGAAATTCACAATACGGTTGTTGTCCGTTCTTGCCATCATATACCCTTCGCCGCGGCGAGCCGGCCCTAAGACCAACACACGCTGAACCGTGCCGAGCATTGCTTCACTGATTTTCGTCGCATTGGCATCAATCGTTGCCTGCAAACGCTGTAAGCGAGCCAATTTCACATCGTACGGGGTATCATCCACCATGCGAGCTGCTGGGGTACCGGGACGGGGGCTAAAAATAAACGAGAAGCTGGCATCAAAGCCAATATCGTCGATGAGCTTCATGGTTTCTTCGAAGTCCTCTTCGGTCTCGCCAGGGAAGCCCACAATAAAGTCGGTAGCCACGGAAATATCGGGACGCACTTTACGTAAACGACGAATAATCGAACGGTATTCGAGGGCCGTATAGCCACGTTTCATCGCGGCCAAGACACGGTCCGAACCCGCCTGAACTGGCAAATGCACATGGTTGACGAGTTTCGGAATACGTGCGTACGCATCAATCAAGCGCTGCGAAAATTCGCGGGGATGATTGGTCGTATAACGGATACGTTCAATCCCATCAATTTCGGCCACGTACTCGAGCAATAAAGCGAAATCGGCCGGGTTACCGTCCGGAGCCATACCACGGTAGGCGTTTACGTTTTGTCCCAACAGCGTGATTTCCTTGACTCCCTGGTCAGCGAGCTGAGCGACTTCCATTAACACATCCACGAGGGGTCGGGAAATTTCTTCCCCACGGGTATACGGCACCACACAGTAAGAGCAGTACTTCGAGCAGCCTTCCATGATCGACACAAAGGCTGTTGCCCCTTCTGCACGCGGCGCGGGCAGATGGTCGAACTTCTCAATCTCCGGGAAACTCACGTCCACCTGCGGCGTATCCGTTTCAATACGTTTGGCTAAGAGTTGCGGTAAGCGGTGTAACGTTTGCGGGCCAAATACCACATCCACATAAGGAGCACGTTTGACCACATTCTCCCCTTCCTGGCTCGCCACGCACCCCCCCACGGCAATCATCATATCGGGGCGTTCTTTTTTCATTTCACGAATGCGACCCAAATCCGAGAAAGTCTTTTCTTGGGCTTTCTCACGGATCGAACAAGTATTCATGACGACTAAATCTGCCTGAGCCAAATCGTCCGTCTTCTCATAGCCCATTTCCTTGGCGAGAAGATCCGAGATGCGGGCGGTATCGTAGTCGTTCATTTGGCAGCCAAAGCTGCGAAGGTACATTTTCTTAGTTGTCACGGTATCGATCTGGGGAAAAATGCACAAATAGCACTCAACGAAAGTGCTCTTGAGGCGTTAGTAAGAAGCTGCTCGTGAGCGATCCGTTTAGCGCAAGGGGAGCCCTCGTTTTCTCGCGAGAGATTGGAGGTGGATCGCATTCGAGTAGAGCGTGTCAGTATAACAAAGCTCACCATTGAGCCCCACCCTCCAGTAGAGGGAGGCAAGGCAGAGGTGTATCGGCTCGTAAGACACCCTTTGCGGCTACAACCTAAAGTTAGAGTCCGCATGCGAAAAAGCCACGAAACACGTTTTATTGCTTCGTGGCTTTGAAATTCTTTGGTGGCGCATCACGGATTCGAACCGCGGACACAAGGATTATGATTCCTCTGCTCTAACCGACTGAGCTAATGCGCCTTAGAGGAAAAGAATTATGCCGTACGTTTTACTTTGCGTCAAGCGAGCTGACATATTTATTTACAATTACTCCCCTTCCCCGATCCCGACTAGGGAGCAGAGTGATGTAACGCCCAAAAATGATGGGTCGGACCGTGCCCTTGACCCACATCCAATTCATCCGCATGACGCAATGCCTGCGCTAAATAATTCTTTGCGAGACGACTGGCGTCAATGACATCATGCAACGGCAATAGCGCAGCTAAGGCCGAGGAGAGCGTACAGCCCGTTCCATGGTCATTTTTGGTCTTAATGCGTTCCCCTTCCAGACGAACCGTCACGTAGCCATTAAAGAGCATATCGGGCGACTCCACGCCTCCCAAATGCCCACCTTTGAGATAGACCCAACCGTCACGACGCTTTAACAGTTTCCATAAGTCGGCCGCCATGGCGGGAAAATCCACTTCACTCACGATGCGATCGGGTTGTCCTAAAAGCGCTAAGGCTTCGGGCAAATTGGGCGTAATCATATTCACCAACGGCAAGAGACGCTCACGCAACGCGCTGACCGCCTCCTCTTGCAAGAGTCGATCTCCACTCTTGGCTACCATCACAGGATCCAGTACGACCACCTTTGGTCGATAACGCTCAATACACTGAGCGACCACTTCAATCAGCTCTGCATTGTCAAGCATCCCAATTTTGACGGAGTCAATATCGACATCCGCAAACAGCGTATCGAGTTGCTCTTTGACAAAGGACGGAGGTACCGGGAAGATTCCTGTCACACCCACCGTGTTTTGCGCGGTCAATGCGGTCACTACCCCACAAGCGTACGCGCCACACGCACTCATCGCTTTGATATCAGCCAGTACGCCAGCACCCCCAGAAGGATCCACCCCCGCAATACTTAGGGCATTGACGATGTGTTTTTTTGTGCCTTGTTCCATATTCCCTCCAACAGAGACATCATGCGTTGAGTCGCTCCAGCATACTCGCTCGCAAATTTGAGCGCGGCTTCACTCGCCATCACTCGCTCCACAGGCTGATCGAGCCAGCGTTCGAACTGCCGCATTGCCGAGGGAACGTCCGGTACTTGCACCATGGCGCCAGCGCTACGCCCGTCTCGAACAATTTTGTCAAAGTTGTACACTGAGGGACCGACAATGACGGGACTACCTGCTAAGGCGGGTTCAATCACGTTCTGGCAACCAAAGGGTTCAAAACTTCCCCCCATCGCCACCATATCGGATAGTGCACAGTAAAAACTCATCTCGCCCATACTGTCACCCAACACCACATCGGTATCCGCAGGGATGTCGGAGGCATCGCGTAATGCCGACCGGCGGCACACTTTGAGACCTTTTTGCGTCAGTAAACTGTATACCGTGTCAAAACGCTCAGGGTGTCGTGGAACAATCACCGTGAGCATTCGACGTTTTAACTCGGAATTTTGAGCAAGCGCTTGAGCAAATTGAAGCTCTTCGCCCGCCCGTGTCGATGCCACCAGCGCAACAGGACGAGAGAGACGATTTTTCCAATCGCGCGCAGCAGCCACTTGCGAAACATTAGGCGAAATATCAAATTTCAAACTCCCACAAACGACAACGTTTTTGGCCCCCAAACTAACAAAGCGCGCTTTATCTTCTTCACTTTGGGCCAAAATGACAGCAAAGCTTTCAAACGCGGGACGCATCAATTCCATCACCCGTGCCGCCTGTTCACGTGATTTTTCACTTTCACGCGCATTCGCGAGCACCATCGGAATACCCATTTTGTTGGCCTCACTAATTAAATTGGGCCACACTTCGGTTTCCATAATGATCCCCATCGTGGGGCGCGTTTGACGGAAAAACTTCCGCACGGCATAAGGCGCATCGTAGGGCAAATAACACTGCACAATACGGTCCGGCGCCATATTGACCAACGCCTTACCCGCATCTCGCCCCGTAGGCGTCATGTGCGTTAAGAGCACATCGCAATCCGGCCACTGAGCCAAAATGGCTGCCAGTAATGGTTTTGCTGCATTCGTCTCCCCCACACTCACCGCATGGAGCCATACACGTGGACGATGGGTTTTCAACGGGAACGTTGACCAAGCAAAGCGTTCGTCCCAAAAATGACGATAGGCCGGTTGCTTACGGGAGCGCCACATTAAATACAGACTTGCCAGTGGCAAGGCCACCACACTGATGGCCTTATACATATTCGGGGTAATTTTCACTTTAATTCTCCGCGTACCGCCTCAAAGGCTTGCCACACATCTTCTAACGACGGACACACGCCAATTCCTCCTAGGGAACGCACAGGACCATCACCGATGAGCTGTAGCGTTTCCGTGGGGGTGGATACAAAAATCCCCACACTGGGACGTCCTAAGGCTGCCCCCAAATGAGAGAGCCCAGTATCCACACCAATGACTGCACTCGCCTGAGCTAAGGTCGCGGCCGTTTGACTGAGACTCAATCGGGGCACCACGACAGCCCCAGGAATTTGTGACGCCACTGCTTCGGAGCGCTCACGTTCTTTGGCATTGCCCCAGAAAAGTGCACTCCGTAACCCTACCGTCGCGAGACGTTGACCCAAGGCCATCCATGACGCCTCAGGCCACAATTTTTCATCCCGACTCGTATTTATCGCGAGGGCCACGAAAGGCTCGCGTTGGTCGGCCAACCAAGAGGTGTCCTGAGCGGATAGCGCGAAACGTGGATCCCCTTGAATCTCGTAGCCTAACGCGTTGGCAAGTGCCATGCGATAGCGTCTCACCGCACCGAGTGACTCCGGTAAATCTAAATGTTGATGGTAAAAAAACGCAGCGAGCGGCTCACGAATAGTCCCTCGGGTATACCCCACACTGGGCGCTTTCGTCCAATGGGTCAGCAAACCTGAGCGTAACAAACCTTGAATATCGATGACAAGGTCATAATGCTCTGCCCGTAAAGCCGCTTTAAAGGCCCGGATTTCCGCACAGGTTTCACGTGAAAAAAGCGACTTTCTCCACCGACGAAACGCACAGACATGAACCGCTTTAACGGCCGGTGCGAGCGTGGGGATATCGCGAAAACTTTCCTCGGCAACCCAATGAATCTCGCAATCGGCTCGATTCGCCACGATGTCCTGAACGACGGGTAAGGCATGAATGATGTCCCCCATCGAAGAGGTTTTTACGATCAAAATTTTCATGGCTTAGTCAATGGACGCTTTCACTTCTTCCACAAGCGAGGTTTCGACCGATTCCCCACGTTCGACGCGCGAACTTAAGCGTTTACCGAGTTCAACCCCCGGCTGGTCAAACGGATTGATGTTAAAGAGGGTCCCTAACATCGTCGTCTTGTGTTCATACATCGCCATCAAACTACCTAAGCGGCGAGGCGTCACTGCGTCCATCGCGAGTACATTGACCGCGTTAAAGAAAGGCAGACGGCTACTACGAGCAATCAAGGCCTCGGTCTGAGCACGCGCGTTGGCTTGTAAAACGCGATAGAGTTCGGCATAGCGGTGTCCAGGCATTTCCGACCAGATAATATCGATCGCCGTATTGCCAGTTCCTTCACGCAACCACTGGAAGAAACTGTGTTGCCCCTCGTTTGCGCTATAACCCCACACCAACTGCCCGGTCAACTCTTTAATCAAGTCCCCATTGGTGTCGTGGTGTTTGCCGAGGGATTCCATTTCGAGCTGTTGCAACCACGGTGCCATGATACGCAAGCGTTCGTCATAGGAAAGGAAACAGAAAGACGGAACCGACAAGGCACGTGTGTTGTAAAACGACAGCATGGCCAGTTGCGCTGGTAAATTGCTTTCAAAAGGCGCCGTGGCGGTATGACGGTCCATTTCGGCTGCCCCTTGCAAGAATTCGTTAAAGACATCCTCGCCCAAAGCAATGGCCACGGGTAAGCCCACTGCCCCCCATACGGAGAAACGACCACCGACCCAGTCCCAGAACGTAAAGACATTTTCCTGAGGCAAGAGCATCAAGTTGGCCGCATTGGGGTTGGAGGTCGCTAAGACCATGTGCGCGTAACGATCGCGTCCTACAATCCCGTTGTCAAGCAACCACTGATCCACTGCCGCTGCGTTGACTTGCGTTTCGCGCGTCTTGAAACTCTTGGAGGAAACCACCACCAAAGTCGACTTCGCCTTACATTCAGCCAACACACGATCCATCAAAATCCCATCCACGCTCGAGAGGAAATGAACACGGATGCGCTGATCGGGACTCCGTAGGGCATGGTAAACCGCATGAGGCCCCATTTCCGAGCCTCCAATACCGACGTTAATCACATCGGTAATGACATCCCCGCGGCAACCACGCCACTCACCGTTACGAACACGGCGGGCGAAGTCCAGCATACGGCGACGTTCGGCAACGACCTCTTTGAAAATCGGTAAACGTGAGGAGTTGGCACGCAAGAGCGTATGCAACGCGGCGCGGTGTTCACTCACATTGACGATTTCGCCTTTAATCATGCGTTGGAAGGCTTTTTGCACCCCACGCTGTTCATAAAGTTCCTTTAACTGACCAAACTCATCGTTCGTTAGCCGTTGACGAGAGATGTCTAATCGAATACCGCAGGCCGTGCTCACGCAGGCTTGTTTCGGACGAGAATCGCTCAATAAGGGACGGGTAAAAACGGCATCTGCCATGACAAGTCTTCCTTTAATTATCCATGCTCGGATTATTTCGGCTGCACAAGGCCGGGTTCAAGCGCGCAGAGCGAAGCCATAAAGGTCGTCTGAATACGTTCGAGTGCTTCGGGGGTATCCCCTTCAAAACGAAGCACTAACACGGGCGTCGTATTCGAGGCACGAACCAAGGCAAACCCATCGGCAAATTCTGCACGGACTCCGTCGATCGTAATCACATCGGTAGCATCCGGGAAACGCAACCCTTTTTGCAACCGTTCCACAATCGCCTTATTGCTACCATCGGGCACCGGAATCTGCAATTCCGGCGTATTGAACGCGGTAGGCAACGCATCGAGCACCGCGCTCGGGTTCGCTTCGCGCGAGAGAATTTCTAAGAGTCGCACCCCAGCATAAACACCGTCGTCAAACCCAGGCCAACGTCCGTCGTTAAAGAACAGATGCCCTGACATTTCACCCGCAAACAAAGCCCCCGTTTCACGTAACTTCGCTTTCACTAACGAGTGCCCCGTGCAACTAATGACCGGCACCCCGCCGTGTTCCTTCACCCAAGGAATCAAACGACGCGTGCATTTGACGTCATACACAATCTGAGCCCCCGGATGCTTCGCCAAAATATCCGCCGCAAACAACATCATTTGGCGGTCAGGGAAAATCACCTGACCACTACGGGTCACTACCCCTAAACGGTCACCGTCACCGTCAAATGCAAGACCCACTTCGGCGTCCCCGGTCATCAACGAGGCCTTTAAGTCAGCCAAATTTTCCAGCTTAGACGGATCAGGGTGATGGTTCGGGAATGTTCCATCCACGTCGGTATAGAGTTCCACTACCTCGCAACCTAAAGCACGCAATAGCTTCACTGACACTGGCCCCGCGACACCGTTACCAGCATCCACCACTACCTTCATCGGACGAGCCAATTTCACATCGTTCGTCACTTTGTCTAAATAAGGAGTCAGGGCATCGACAACGCTGATCTCGGCCGGCGTATCGGCCAACACCCAATCCTGTGCATTGACGCGCGCACCGATCGATTGGATTTCTTCGCCAAAGAGCGTAAGCCCCGCCAGCATCATCTTCAAACCGTTATAGTCCGGCGGATTATGAGAGCCCGTGACCGCAACACCTGAGCCATTGCCAAAGTGTTTCGTTGCAAAGTACAAAACGGGCGTCGGAACCATGCCAATATCCATCACTGGCATCCCAACCGACGTAATCCCTTCCATTAGGGCTTTACTTAAACTCGGTCCCGAGAGTCGACCATCGCGGCCAACACAAATCGACGGAACCCCTTTTTCTTTGCCCATCGTTCCTAAGACTCGACCGATATCCCGCACTACGTCTTCAGTGAGCGTCTTTCCAACAATCCCACGAATGTCGTACGCCTTAAAAATGGATAAATCCGCCGTCATAACTTTGAATCCTTTGTGAAAAACAAGAACACATCCGAACTAGGGACGTGTGAAATTGCGACTATTTTAGCGAAAACCCCACTCGACTGATAGCCTAGCCCCTCTTTGGCAAAGCTCCATCACAATTATTCCGTGCCAATTCGCTGGCTATTGGATTCTAAAATACGCGATTTCCCCTATATAATGGAGCCAACTTAGCGCACGATCTTTTTACAAGACCTTGCTGTTTTTAAGCCAAAACGTTTGGCTCGTTTATTTTTTGTTGGGACCCACCCACCATGGAAGCTCAGAGTTTTAAAGAGGCAAAGGTATTAGTTGTCGGCGACGCCATGTTGGATCGCTATTGGTTTGGCGATGCCAATCGCATTTCGCCCGAAGCTCCCGTGCCTGTGGTTCGCGTCATGCACCAAGAGGAACGCTTGGGCGGTGCGGCCAACGTCGCGCTCAATGTTGCCAGCGTTGGCGCCAGTCCCTCCTTACTGTGTGTCGTCGGAGACGATGATGCGGGCCATTTACTGGAATCCCGTGCTCGTCAAGCGGGGATTCAACCGGTCTTTGAGTTTGACCCAGACATCTCGACCACGGTCAAACTCCGTATTGTGGCTCGTCAGCAGCAGATGCTCCGGTGTGATTTTGAAGACACTCCTCACCAGGAGTATCTCAGCAAGCACCTCACCACCTTTGAGCAAATTTTGACGCATCATCAAGTGCTCGTTCTCTCGGACTATGGTAAAGGAGGACTCTCTCATATCCGTCATATGATTGCCAGCGCTCGAGCGAACCAGATTCCCATTTTGGTCGATCCCAAAGGCAGTGATTACGATCGCTACCAAGGCGCCACGATCTTAACCCCCAATCGTGCTGAACTTCAACAAGTCGTCGGCGCGTGGAAAGACGAAGCCGATCTGGAAACCAAGGCTCAAGCCTTACGCCAACGGTTAGGATTAACCTATCTACTGCTCACCCGTAGCGAAGAAGGGATGACGCTTTATAGTGAACAAGGCTCATTAACCGTCCCCACACAGGCGAGAGAAGTCTACGATGTGTCGGGAGCGGGAGATACTGTGATCGCCATCTTAGCGACCATGGTCGCTATGGGGACGGATATTGTGACTGCCGTATGTACCGCCAATCGTGCTGCGGGCATCGTGGTAGGAAAACTGGGGACGGCATCCGTCAGTTACGAAGAGCTTTTTGCAGAATAATTTGGAGTTTAGGAATGAGTATTTTAGTCACCGGGGCTGCCGGCTTTATTGGTTGTAATAATGTGCTCGCACTCAACCAGCGCGGTATCACTGACGTGATCGCCGTGGACCATTTAGGTAAGAGCGAAAAGTTTTTAAATTTAGCCGCAGCTCAGATTTCGGACTATTTTGATAAAGTGGACTTCATCGAGCGCGTTCGCAAAGGAACGGCTCCCAGACCTGAAGCCATTTTCCATCAGGGAGCCTGTTCCGATACGATGGAACAAAACGGCGTGTACATGATGGAAAACAATTATCGCTACACGTTGGAATTGTTCCGTTGGGCGCAAGAACTACGCATTCCGTTCATTTACGCTTCCTCGGCCGCGACCTACGGTCCGCGCACGGAGTTCGTGGAAGATATCCGCTACGAACAACCCTTGAACGTTTATGGCTACTCCAAATACTTGTTTGACCAAGTATTACGCCGCGAATTAACGTCGCTGACCGCGCCTGTCATCGGGTTACGGTACTTCAACGTGTACGGCCCCCACGAACAGCACAAAGGTCGCATGGCAAGCGTTGCTTACCACCAGTACTTCCAGTACCGTCGTGAAGGCAAAGTGAAGCTTTTTGAAGGCTGCTTGGGCTATGGCAACGGGGAACAGTCGCGTGACTTTGTTTATATCGATGACGTCACTCAGGTCTTAATGCATTTCTTGGATAAACCAGTATCCGGGATCTATAACTGCGGGACAGGTCGTGCACAACCCTTTAATGATGTGGCCTTATCCGTCATTAATGCCTTACGTGAAGCCAATGGGAAAGCCACCCTCACCCTCGAGGAAGCGGTACGCACGGGCGAGCTCGAATACATCGCTTTCCCGGAGGCACTCAAAGGCAAGTATCAAGCCTTCACGCAAGCCAACCTTACCGCACTGCGCGCCAGTGGTTGCGATGTGACGTTCCGTACCGTCGAAGAAGGCACGCGCGACTACATGCAGTACCTGTTGGCCACCTATCCAAACGTGGACTAACCCATGCGGCGGGCAGCGTTTCTTGATCGCGATGGCGTGATTAATATCGATCACGCCTACGTCTACCGACAAGAGGAGTTTGAGTGGGTGCCTGGGATCCTCGATGCCGCACGTACGCTTTACGAGGACGGCTGGAGCTTGGTCATTGTGACCAATCAATCGGGCATCGGGCGAGGCTACTATACGGAAGCGCAATTTTGGGAATTAACGCGCTGGATGACCCACGAGTTTGAAAAAGCGGGAGCACCCATTGCGCATGTGGCCTTTTGCCCCCATCACCCCGAAAAAGCACTTCCCCCCTATCGACAAGCATGCCAGTGCCGCAAACCCGAACCCGGCATGCTCCTGTCGTCAGCCGAAGCTCTCTCTATTGACTTGGGGCGCTCCATCATGTTTGGCGATAAACCTGGCGACATGACCGCGGGGCGCCGGGCCGGGTGTGTTGAACGGATCTTATTAGGAACGGATGGCCGTCATCTCCCTGAGCTGAGTGCGGATGCCACCGTCGCCTTCACCTCGCTTGCCAGTGCTGTGCAATCTCCTTGGTATCACGCTTTAATGAAAACCTTGATTACCCTATGAGTACTCGTCTTCCTGCCCCTCAATTTGAGGCCAAAATTTGTTCTTTGGATGAACTCCCCGAACGGCGTCAGCACTTAGAGGGTCCTGTCGTGTTCACCAATGGTGTCTTTGACATTTTGCACCGTGGCCATGTTACGTACCTTGCCCAAGCGCGCAGCTTAGGGGGAAGCTTGATTGTGGCCCTCAACAGTGACCAATCGGTGAAACTCTTGGGCAAGGGCGACGACCGTCCCATTAATACGGAAATGGATCGCGCTGCCGTGCTGGCCGCACTAGAGTGTGTCGATCTAGTGGTCATTTTCCCCGAGAAAGTGCCGCTTCGTGCCGTCGAATTGGCCCATCCGGATATCTATGTGAAAGGGGGCGACTATCGGGTAGAAGATTTACCCGAGGCAAAACTGGTCGCTACCTGGGGTGGCAAAACAGTCACGGTGACGTTCGAACATGAACGCTCGACCACAAATTTATTAAAACGAATCCGCGCCTCTTAAGGCCCAGAAAAAAAGGGGGTGTTGATAAAGTCGCTCGTCTGCGACGACAGTCAGCTCCCCTTATTTTTTACACTAACCACAGTAGAAAACAAGCCCAAGGACTCGAACCGTGGGCTTGCGATAAGATGAAAGGACTTCCACATCCATCATCTGATCACGAACAAATTTACCACTTAACAGCCCTATTTGTTCATTTGCTCCCCTTATATAGAGGAGCAAATTCTAAAAATCGACACTTTCCTCCATATTTTGGAGGGATCTGGGGTGTCTGAGGTACTGACCAACTATTCCAACCCGAACAACTTAGGTCGTCTAGGACTTGATCCAGCAACTAGCATATTAGAGGTAGCGTCCGGCTCGAATAGCTTGTGCGAACTGGCTGATAACTCCGATTAATTCTCAAGAAACTCGGGTTAGAGAGCAGCCAGCAAAACAACAGGGACAAAGCTGAGCTAGCGCTCAAATCAAGAAGGGGTGCTGATCTCAGTCTGGTGACTTTATCAACACCCCCTTTCTTTATCCCTGACGATGGGATTAATGAATCACGAAACCACGTTTACGAGCGTAGTTGATCGTCGCATCCAAGAACCCTTGCTTGCTACCGCAGTCAAAGCGTTTTCCTTCAAAGCGATGAGCATAGGTGGGCACCGTTTCCAACGAAGCGCACACGCCATCCGTTAATTGAATTTCTCCACCGACTCCAGGTTGGGTTCCTTCGAGGTAGTCGAAAATTTCCGGTTCAAAAACATAACGGCCAATGACAGCTAAACGCGAAGGCGCAACGCTCGGATCGGGTTTTTCCACGATGCCACGCATCGCCGAGGTACGCAATTTATCGTCATCGACACTCACAATCCCGTAGTTCTTCGTTTCTTCCGGAGCCACATCGAGCACGGCCAATACCGAACCCCCACCCATTTCTTCACGGGTCTTGATGAGTTGACCAATGCACGGTTCTTCGGAGTCGACTAAGTCGTCCGCCAAAATCACCCCAAAGGGTTCATCGCCGACAACAGGCTTCGCGCATAACACGGCATGTCCCAAGCCCAAGGCTTTGGGTTGGCGGATATAGATACATTTGATACCGGGCGGAACAATCCCTTGAACCAAATCCAAGAGTTCCTTCTTGCCCTTCATTTCCAATTCGCGTTCCAATTCGGGATAGTTATCAAAATGGTCTTCGATCGCGCGCTTGGTACGCCCCGTGACAAAAATCATTTCCGTCACGCCCGCTTTCACCGCTTCATCGACGGCATATTGAATCAAAGGACGATCAATGATCGGCAACATTTCCTTAGGCATGGCCTTGGTTGCTGGCAAAAAACGCGTTCCCAATCCGTTTACTGGAAAGACGACCTTTTTTACGGGTTTCATCTGTTGGTATCTCCGATGACGATACAGCCACTCCTTAGTCGATAAACGCAAACTTTGGCTTACCCTCGAGATGGCCTAAAATACAGTTAGGCACTATTGTGCCACAATGCCTATTGTAATCGAGTATCCATCCTGAGTTACCCTGAGTAAGACTCCACCAATATTTTGACGGTTATCAGGGTTTTGACGAAAAAACGGTAATTATGTCTAACGAAACCCCCTTTTATGTCATCGGCGATATCCAAGGTTGTAAAGCCAGTCTGGATCAATTGCTGGAACGGTTACCTGACGATGCAGAAATCATTTTTGCCGGTGACTTAGTGAACCGTGGTCCCGACTCGCTCGGCTCACTCAAAACGGTTATGGCCTTAGGGGACCGGGCAACCTCCGTGTTAGGCAACCATGATCTCCATTTGTTGGCGGTGGCAGCGGGCGTTGGTAAGGCCCATAAAAAGGATACGATTAGCGATATTCTGGAAGCGCCGGATGCCGACGAAATGATCGATTGGTTGCGGAACCGTCCACTGATGATTGAACGCGGGGGGATCGTTATTACCCATGCGGGCATTCATCCCAAATGGACCCTCGAAGAAGCGCGCCAACATGCCCATGAAGCCGAAACCCTACTTCGCGGAAAAAAGTGGAAGAAAAAATTAGCCAAAATGTATGGTGGTTTGGATTGGGATGAGCGCCTTGAAGGCGAAGAACGTGTACAAGCCATTCTCAACTGCTTTACCCGTATGCGCTTTGTTCATGAACGCACGGGAGAACTCAATTTTGACTTCAAAGAGGGGCTTGACTCAGTCCCACCCGAGTGGATTCCTTGGTTTAAGTTTAGCCCTCGCCCCATGAGCCAAACCCCCATCTGCTTTGGACACTGGTCGATGTTAGGTCTCATCAATACCGAGAACCTCATTGCTACGGATACGGGCTGTCTCTGGGGCGGTTCGCTCACCGCAGTGCGCTTCCCAGACCGGGAAGTGATTAGCGTTGGGTGTCCCTGCTGGGCAGATCCCATGGCTTTCAAAAAGAAGACGAATCGTTAAAAACAGCAATCGCTCGAGTCGGCAGGTCCCTACTCGAGCGATTTCTTGGGTGAGCGTACCCGACTCGCTTAAGCAGACGGTGTGGTAGCGGTCGGGCTCTTCATGCGTTCGGCTTTCTCTGCCGTCGCGTCAGGTACGCCGAGCGCACCAGCAATCGCTGCTGAGGCTTCCGCACAAAGCGTATGACGCTCCTTCCCTTCAGAGGGAATTGGAGGCAAAATCGTCGCTTCAACCGCTAACCCTGGCGTCGCCACAATCTTACGAATAATGGTAAACATCGGCGTTTGCCCTGCATACGAAGGAATACCGGTTGTTTCCCCATTGAGCGTATAGCGTAACGCAATCGGAAGAATCGGGGCCCCAGTCATCGGAGCAGCGGCAAACAGATTCGCATAAAAGGGCAGGAGCTCTAAGCCACTGGCCGTACGACCCTCAGGGAAAAAGAGCACATGTTGCTTATGTCGCAGAGCCTCGGCCATCGTTTCGCCAATCTCTAACACCGCCCGTTTGCGAGAACGGTCGATAAAGAGGGTTTCCACCCCTTTGGCAATTTGCCCAAAGAGTGGCCAAGACGCAATTTCTTTTTTGGCCACAAAACGACAAGGCAAAATGGCGTCCAAGACAAAAATATCGACAAACGAAATATGGTTAGAACACACCATATAACCCGTAGAAAGGGGTTCTCCTGAGCGAAGCGCCTCAGGGAGCTCTCCCTTCACGGTAATCGGAATCCCCACAGCCAGCGGCACCCAACGTGCAATACGTTGAATCATCCGTAGACGCTTTTCTCGCTTCATCCAAGGGAAGCCGAGAAGCACAATCAATGCGATGAGAAAAATAAGAAATGCGAGCCAAACGAGTCGCCACAAACCTTTCATGCTTATTGCCTTTACTGCTGAGCGTTCAACGCAGCGTACTGTTCATCAAAGAACTGCTGCAAAATCACCACTGCCGCCATATCATCAATGCGCTCTTGACCATTTTCCACTACCACCGACGAGAATCGTTCATCGACACAGTGGACTTTTCGATGGAATCGACCCCCGAGTTGACGGGCAAACCGTTCGCAACGAGGAGTCAATTCCGTCGCGCTTCCATCACCATGACGTGGGACGCCAACGACGAACGCTGTCGGTTGCCACTCATCAACCAAAGACTCGATCACCGCCCAGCGTTCGTCATTGGAGCGCGTATCAATGATCCCCACGGGCGTTGCTTCGCCAATGAGGCTACTCCCGATGGCCACGCCCGTCCGGGCTAAACCAAAGTCAAATGCCATAAAAAGCTCTTCTTGCATATTGCGCAAAACATCCTTGCAAGGCTATGGAACGGAACACAATTGCGTTTAAGAGAGGTATTCTATCTAACTATCGATGAACCTAAAGGCTCAAAACGCTATTTTCCATTGTTACTAAGGAGTGTCGTTATGGTGGACAACGTCCTCAACAAACTTACCCAGCTCTTTTCAGAGCATCAGGCTCGTTTTCGAGTTTTACACCATGAGGCAGGTGGGAAGTCGAGCGAATCGGTCGCCAAAATTCGTGGTACCGAACTCGGTCAGGGCGCTAAAGCATTGTGTTGCGTAGTTAAAGGAGGTGGGCAAAAAGTCTATGTGTTGGGTGTACTGCCGTCCGATCAACAAGCCGATCTTGCTCGCTTAGCGAGCGCGGTGGGTGGGAAACGGGCTTCCTTAGCCAGTCCTGATGAAGTCAAGGAGTTAACGGGATGCGTGTTTGGGGCCGTACCGCCGGTCAGCTTTCATCCTGAACTCAAATTGGTGATTGATCCGATGGTGTTTGAACGCTATGAGGAGATTGCCTTTAACGCAGGACAACTGGATGCCTCGATCATCATTAATGCTCAAGACTTCCGCCAAGCGGTGCCTCATCAAGAGCATTCCTTTATCAAAGAAGCCTCCGAGGAACCTGCGAACGTATGATTGTCCCATTTGAAAATATTCTCAGTAGTGCCCTCACACCCATTACCTTGATTTCAGGGGTTGGCTTAGTCATGCTCTGCATGACAAATCGCTACAACCACACGGTCGACCGGACCCGTGAATTATTAAGTCAATACCAAGCGCACACCGATCACAATGAGCCTGACTTGCTACGTGAAATTCACATTATTCACTTTCGCTCTCAGCTCTTGCGATGCGCCATTCTCTGTATTGCACTCTCAGCCATGCTTGCCGGGCTACTCATTGCCACCAATATTTTTTCTGCGTTTCAGCAAATCGACTTATCGACGTTGGCAGCCGTGTGGCTCTGTTTAGCGCTACTCATGATCATCAGCGCAACGGTACTTTTTGCCATGGAAGCCACCTATTCATTACATGCCCTTGCTCTGGCGGTCCATCATCTGCCTGAGCACACCGAGCAAGGAGCGTCTAAATGAATCCTGATTTCAACCGTCTCTTATTGGAAACCCTCTCCCCAATCACGTTGATTTCAAGTGTCGGGCTGTTAATGCTGTGTATGACTGCTCGCTACAACCATGCGACAAACCGTATTCGGCAATTGATGGCAAAACGCCGTTCGACCGGTACAACGCTTGAACCCATGATCGATCAGGAAATCGCGATTATTTATCGTCGTTGTTCGCTATTGCGTCATGGGACGATTTTGCTTGCACTCTCAACCGTGAGCTCGAGTTTACTCATCGGGATTTCTGTCCTCAATCGGTTCTGGGGCTACGATTACTACGGTCTTGCTGCCCTCTTCTTAATGCTCACTGTCGTCCTACTGATTGCCGCATCATGCTATTTTTCGTTTGAAATTTGGATGTCACTGCACGCGTTGGACCTCGTGATCAACCGATTACCGAAAATCAAAATTGGCTTTTTGTTGAACAAAGAACTCTGACACTATGAATATCTTATTAACGGGAGGACTCGGTTTTATTGGTTCTCACACTGCCGTCGAACTATTGAACACCGCACATCGAGTCACCATTCTCGATAATGCCTCTAATGCCTCCCCCGCCGTCATTGATCGGATTAAAACCATTACGGGGGTGGCTCCCAAACTCATTTTGGGCGATATCCGTGACGAAGCCCTTATGACACGCACGTTGAAAGACGAAGCCATTGATGTGGTGATTCATTTCGCTGGCTTAAAGGCCGTGGGTGAGTCTGTCAAGAAACCACTCGAATACTTTGACAACAATGTCAACGGTACTCTCGTACTCCTACGAAGCATGCGAGCCACTGGTGTGAAGCGGTTGATTTTCAGCTCTTCAGCAACCGTCTATGGGGATCCACAGTCTCTACCCCTCACGGAAACGGCACCGTTAGGGGAGGTGACCAACCCATATGGTCGAACCAAAAAACAGATTGAAGAAATTTTGGCCGATACGGCCATCGCTTACCCCGATTGGAGTTTGGTCTGTTTACGCTACTTTAACCCAATTGGCGCTCATCGCTCGGGATTAATCGGTGAAGATCCCAATGGGATTCCCAATAACCTGTTGCCCTATGTGTCACGTGTCGCGAGTGGTCGTTTACCCACTCTACGTGTATTTGGGGGCGATTACCCTACTCACGACGGCACAGGCGTACGCGACTTTATCCATGTCGTTGACTTAGCGTTGGGGCACGTGAAAGCGATTGATTATGCCCTGAATCATACGGGCTGGATTGCAATCAATTTGGGCACTGGGGTGGGCTATAGCGTTTTGGATGTCGTGAAGGCGTTTGAACGCGCTTCTGGAAAACCCGTTCCCTATGACATCGTGGCTCGGCGTCCAGGGGATATCGCCGAATGTTGGTGCGATCCGACACGAGCCCACGAACTCTTGGGCTGGAAAGCAACCCATACGCTCGACGATATGTGTCGTGACGCTTGGAATTTTGAGCGCCAGCTCGTGACCAAGGACGAATAGCGACTCGCGCGTGGGGAAGCCCCTCCCCACGCCGTTGTTTTCCTGCCTATGGTGAGACCTTAGCGCAAGCGAAAAGTTATCAACATCGCCACAATCGGTCGCATTAAATTCTCTAAACGCCTACTGCGACAATGGAAACAAAAACATAGTCAATGAGTTATCCACAACCCCATTTTTCGCCCTTGGAAAACTTTCCACAGAGTTATCCACAGCCTTAATTCTGATCAGGGAAAAACCGTTTCAAGTACGGCGCCGTGACGCTCTCTCGTGATTGAGCCACCTGCTTGGGAGAGCCTTGCGCCACAATGCTGCCGCCATTTTCTCCTCCCTCTGGCCCCATATCGATGACCCAATCACTGCTTTTGATGACATCGAGGTTGTGTTCAATAACAAGCACGGTATTACCAACCTTGATCAATTCGCGTAGTGTTTTAAGGAGCATTTGGATATCTTCAAAGTGAAGCCCTGTCGTAGGTTCATCCAAAATGTACAACGTACGCCCCGTATTGGGGCGTGCCAACTCAGTCGCCAACTTCATGCGTTGAGCTTCCCCTCCGGAGAGCGTTGTTGCACTTTGCCCGAGACGGATGTACCCGAGCCCGACATCGTTCAAGGCAGTCAAAATACGCATAATAGGCTCATAGACTTGGAAAATCTCCATTGCCTGTGACACCGTGAGGTTTAAGACCTCGGCAATATTAAGGCCCTTATAGGTCACTTCCAGCGTTTCGCGGTTATAGCGACGTCCATGGCAAACCTCGCAAGGAACGTACACATCAGGCAAGAAGTGCATTTCCATCTTGACGTAGCCATCCCCTTTACAGGCTTCACACCGTCCGCCCTTGACGTTAAAACTAAATCGCCCAGGTTTATAGCCTCGTTCGCGCGACATCTGTGTTTGTTCAAACACTTCGCGAATGAGCGTAAAGAGTCCCGTATAGGTCGCAGGATTGGAGCGTGGAGTGCGACCGATTGAACTCTGGTCCACCATCACCACCTTATCAAAGGCCTCGACATTTTCGAGGTGATCAAAGGGGAGATACTCCGTTTTGGCATGCATGTAGAGATTCTGCAACGCGTTATAGAGCGTATCAATCACTAAGGAGGACTTACCCGAGCCCGAGAGCCCCGTGACGGTTGTCAGCAAGCCGACAGGAATTGCTAAATCGACATTTTTTAAATTGTGCCCACATGCCCCTTTGAGCGTTAACCATCCCTTGGACGGCTTAGGATACCGTGCAGGCAACGCAATCGACTTTGCCCCCGTGAGGTATTGCCCCGTCAGCGAAGCAGGGTTTTGGCAAATTTCTTCTGGCGTTCCTTGAGCAATCACTTCACCGCCCAATTCGCCCGCTCCTGGACCCAAGTCCACCACGTAGTCGGCTTTGCGAATCGTATCTTCATCGTGTTCGACCACAATGAGCGTATTGCCTAAATCCCGCAGCGTTTGAAGACTATCGAGCAATTTGTCATTGTCACTTTGGTGAAGCCCAATACTGGGTTCATCCAGCACATACAGTACGCCCGTAAGACCTGAGCCGATCTGACCCGCTAGCCGAATACGTTGGCTTTCTCCCCCTGAGAGCGTGTCGGTACGTCGATCCAAGGACAGATACCCCAAACCTACGTTCACGAGAAAACGTAAACGCGACAAAATTTCGGTATTTAATCGGTTGGCAATCGGGGCGTGGGATTCGTTGAAGGTGAGCTTTTCAAGGCGTGATGCGAGTTCCGCAATCGCGAGATGTTCCACATCCCCATAGCTATAGTGCTCCTCGCCGTCACCGATATACGTCGATAAGGCCTCTTGGCGTAACCGTAAACCGTGGCAGGTTGGGCACTGCATTTCCGAGCGATACTTTTTTAGACCAGCTCGGCGATAGTCGGGTTGTTGCGGATCATCCCAAACGTTTTGCATTTCCGTGACAATCCCTTCAAAGGGTATCGGTAGGGCACGCGTTTCTGGCGTACCGTACATGACCGCCTGCTGTGTCTGGGCGGGCACTCGTTCCCACGGCTCATCGATAAACGCCGTGAATAATCCTTCAAGTGGCTCGAGTCGAGCGAGGTTGGTCGGATTTCGCTTATCCCACCCTGGAATGGCGCCTTCTCGAACGGAAAGCATGGGTAATTCTGCTACCTTGTCAGGGTCAAAGCCCATCACCACCCCTGTCCCTTGGCAGGCAGGGCAACACCCCTGGGGACTATTGGCCGAAAACATCGCTGGCTCCAACTTGGGGACGGTATAGTCACACTGTGGGCAAGCGTAGCGAGTATTGAAGTCGTAGCGCTGCTCGTGATCCATATCCTGAGCATAGAGCCGTCCATCCCCCATCAAAGAGGCGGTTTCACAGCTTTCCGCAAGGCGAGTACGATTTTCCGGATCCACACGCAATCGGTCAATCACCACGTCCACGGTATGTTCTTTTCCATCATCTAAGGTCAATGGCACATCGAGCGTGCGCACCTCGCCATCGATTAAAAAGCGCATATACCCCTGTGATAACGCTTGCAAGAAATAAGACTCAAAATTGCCTTTGGCCCGTTTGTAGGGAGCCACAATCATCACACGCGTCCCTGCAGGGAGCGCCAAAATCTGCTCCACAATACTGGCGATGGACTCCATTTTTAAAGGCAAATGATGCACGGGGCAGTGCGGCACACCCACTCGAGCAAAGAGTAACCGTAAATAGTCAGAAATATCGGTGACTGTGCCCACCGTGGAGCGAGGATTGCTGCTCACCGAGCCTTGGCCAATCGCAATGGCAGGCGAAAGCCCCTGAATCGATTCGACATCGGGGCGAGGCATGAGTTCAAGAAATTGTCGGGCATAGGTGGATAGACTTTCCACGTAAAGGCGTTGACCTTCCGCGTAAATGGTGTCAAAAGCAAGCGAACTCTTCCCGCTTCCTGAGAGTCCAGTCAACACAATAAACTTGCCACGTGGAAGGGTTAAGTCAATATTTTTGAGGTTGTGAGTTTTCGCGCCTTTGATAATAATGCTATCCATGAGAGCCACTTTCTTAAGCAAAAACCAAATTATTCACTATAGACTGTTGGGACTCTTACGTAAAGTATCCTCTACTGATTTACGCACATGGTGCCAGTCAGTAAGACCCCCTTTTGTCTTTTTATTTTGAGCATGTCTACTACAACGAACACGTCCGGGACTACGCATCCCGCGGACTATAAAATGACCCCACAAGAAAAACGTGCCAGTTTCACGCTCTCTGGGGTATTTGCCCTTCGCATGTTAGGGCTCTTTCTTATTCTCCCGGTCTTCTCGGTTTATGCCAGTCATCTCCCGGGCGGGGAAAATGCTTTCTACGTGGGCCTTGCCTTAGGCATCTATGGACTCACGCAGTGCTTTTTGCAAATCCCCTTTGGTTTAGCCAGTGACCGTTTTGGTCGTAAGCCCGTCATCATCGCCGGTTTGATTCTCTTTATCTTGGGCTCCATTGTGGCGGCACAAGCCACGACCATTTGGTGGGTCATTGCTGGGCGTGCCCTGCAAGGAGCTGGCGCCATTTCGGCCGCCGTTACCGCGTTTATTTCGGATGCGGTTCGTGAAACGGTAATCACCAAAGCCATGGCCTTTATGGGGGCATCGATCGGTGTAACCTTTGCGTCCAGCTTGGTCCTTGCTCCGTTGTTGGCCAAACTCTGGGGGGTCCCGGGGTTATTTTGGATCACCGCCATTTTGTCCGCAGGCGCCATTCTGGTGATCTCTCGACTCGAGAGCGTTAAACCGAAACACGAGCCCGAAGATCCCCATGCCCAGCATCAACCTTGGTACAAAATTCTCCTCAACCCCCAATTGTTGCGTCTCAATGCAGGCATTTTCTTCTTGCACTGCGTGCAAATGTCCCTCTTTGTGGTCGTTCCACCCCGTTTGGTTTCGATGGGGCTCCCGGTCAATCACCACTGGTACGTGTACTTGCCTGCCGTCTTACTTGGCTTTGGCATCATGGTCAAACCCATCATGTGGGCGGAGAAAAACAAAAAAGTCAGTAAGCTTTTACGCTACTGTGTGTTGCTTCTCGGGGTAGTGTTCGGGCTCTTTACCTTTTTGATGCATTCCATTTGGGAAATCGCCTTCTTGATGTTGCTCTTTTTCACGTGCTTTAACATCTTGGAAGCCACCTTACCGGGGCTCATTTCTCGGAGTGCCCCTAAAGCCGATAAGGGCTTGGCATTAGGCATTTACAACACGACCCAAAGTCTCGGCTTATTTTGTGGCGGTGCCGTAGGGGGATGGATTTCGCAACATTTTTCTGCCGAGGCAGTGTTTGTTGTGTCCGCTTTTGCTATGCTTATTTGGTTCATCCTCGCCTTAGGTTTGCACGAACCCTCTCGACAAGTTAAGGCAGCATGAGCAAGCCAAAAAATATGTTGATTTTTTTGAATTTTTAGTTGTGGTTTTATTATGGCTTCCATCAACAAGGTGATTCTTGTCGGGAATCTTGGTCGAGATCCCGAAACTCGTTATACGGCTGACGGTTCAACGGCAATTACGGCGTTGAACTTAGCAACGACACGTCGCTATCGCGACTCTTCTGGACAGACTGTCAGTGAAACGGAATGGCACCGTATCACGCTCTTCTCGCGTTTAGCTGAAGTGGCTAAAGACTATGCTCGCAAGGGAAGTCTGATCTATGTCGAAGGGCGTCTTCGCACGCGTCGTTACACCGATAAGGACGGCATTGAACGCTATGTGACCGAAATTATTGGCGAACAGCTCCAGTTGTTGGATCGTCGTAATTCCGACCAACAAAATGTGGACGACGGTTTCGAAAGCGCTCCGCGTCCTCAGCCTCGCACGGCAGCACCGGCCGCCCCGGCATCGCATAGTGCCCCTGCAGCCGCGCCAAGTGCCGGCGGGATTGATGCCTTAGAAGAAGACGTTCCCTTCTAATCGATCCGATTAAAGACAAAAATGACTCGCCCTCGGGCGAGTCATTTTTTCCTGACTTTAGTTTAGTTGAACCGACATCTTTCCTATCCTAAGAGTCGTAAAACGAGCACTCAATTCTTAAAAATACGGAGCAAATTCCTCT
>ENA-OVGM01000106-OVGM01000106.1-human-gut-metagenome-genome-assembly--contig:-NODE-106-length-84476-cov-13.748972_pt1 | contig 84476 bp, 79 predicted proteins | sample MGYA00237773_ERZ505425 | MGnify/ENA primary metagenome ERZ505425 (study PRJEB26158, sample SAMN06016407) | human gut metagenome | biome: human gut; feature: ankylosing spondylitis patient; material... | reverse complement strand
CTTTCGATATCGTGCTCTTCGACCTTCCCGGAACGCTCCGCAGCGAGGGGGTGGTCCATACCGTCTCCGCGATGGACTATATCTTTGTCCCGCTCAAGGCGGACAACATCGTCATGCAGAGTTCCCTGCAGTTTGCCAAGGTGCTGGAGGAGGAGCTGATCGCCAAGGGGAACTGCAACCTGAAAGGGATCCGGCTGTTCTGGAACATGGTGGACAGGCGGGGCCGGAAGGACTTGTATGATGCCTGGAACCGTGTCATCCACAGGATGGGGCTGCGGCTGCTGTCCTCACACATCCCGAACACCCTCCGCTACAACAGGGAGGCGGATACTGTCTGCAAGGGTATCTTCCGCTCCACGCTGTTCCCGCCCGATCCCCGTCAGGAGAAAGGCTCCGGCCTTCCTGAACTGGTGGAGGAGATATGCCCCGCCATCGGTCTGGAGGAATCCGACACCGACCGGTAGCGGATGTTAGGGTACAGACACCTTAAATAAGGACTTTTAGCCTAAGACAAAGTAAGCTAATAGCATGATAATAAGGCTCTTATAATTACGACTTCTCCTATAAAAGCATTACCTTAGCAGTATAATAATAAAGGAGGTAACAAATTATGAACGAGCAAGTTAGAAGCATTTTAGCACAAGAAACAACAAAGACAAGCAAGATCCGGCAGCTGTTCCTTCTGGGAGTTCCCCGTGCGGAAATCGCAAGAATGGTGACCAACGGCAATTACGGTTTTGTAGTGAACGCCCTGCGCCGGATGAGTGAGCGTGAGAGCGGTCTGAATACCCATCCGGCGACAGTCGCACTGGATTACACTTTCAACCGCAAGTTCGGTATCGAGATCGAGGCTTACAACTGCTCCCGTGAACGGCTCGCCCGCGAGCTTAGGGAAGCCGGTATCGAGGTTACGGTAGAAGGCTACAACCATACCACCCGTCCGCATTGGAAACTCGTGACAGACAGTAGTCTGAACGGGAATGACACCTTCGAGCTGGTCAGTCCGATCCTTGTCGGCGAAACCGGGTTACGGGAACTGGAGAAGGTCTGCTGGGTGCTTGACCTGTGTGACGTGAAAGTGAACGAGAGCTGCGGGCTTCACGTGCATATCGATGCCGCCGGTTTCAGCATGGCGACCTGGCGTAACCTGGCCCTGAGTTACAAACATCTGGAATCGGTCATCGACAGGTTCATGCCGGCATCCCGCAGGGATAACTACTATTGCAAGGGATTGGGCCATGTATCTGATGAGACGATACGCTCGGCCAGGACGGTGGACGAGCTGAAAAACAGAATCGGCAACCGTTACCACAAGGTGAATCTCGAAGCTTATTCACGGCACAAGACGGTCGAGTTCCGCCAGCATTCGGGAACGACCAACTTCACAAAAATGCGTAACTGGGTGCTGTTTCTCCATAAATTGGTTACCTTTGCCACAAGGGGACAGGTGCCCGCAGCCACCGCGCTCCGTGACATCCCTTTCCTGGACGATGAACAGAAACTATATTATAAACTGAGGACTAAAAAATTATCGGCATGAACAAGCATATGTATATTTTGGCGGACGGCGGCAGGATTGCCGCCTCCGACCCTTCCGAGTTTGTACGCGTCCTGCGTGAGGGCAGCTGGTTTGACAGCGGGTGCACCGACGGGGAGTACATGGTGAATTTCTCCGGGCGGTACAGGGAACTGCACGGGGTGACGGTGAGGACCGACACGCCGGAGCATTTCATGGACGACCTGAAAAAGTACGGTTATATCAAGGGCTGAGAAGTCCGCCCCTTTATTATTGCGATCCCCGCCGGTCTTGAAATGTGCTGGCGGGGATTTTTTCTTTTTCCATGGAACCGGATGTCCTCCGTATCCTGTTTTCCAAAGGGAGGCTGGCTTCACGACTCCCTTCGGGAAAGCATTTTTTTCTTTTCACCGCCCCTTCCTCCATGACAAAAACTGACTATCCATGACAATACATGACAGGGTATTTGAGGTCATTCCGCTTGTTATTTCCTTTGTGGCATGAAACGGCAGGAAAGCTTGCCGGAAATAACCATAAAAAAGAAATGCACATGAAAAAAGAACCTTTGTTTATCGCATTTGCCAGCCAGAAGGGAGGAGTCGGCAAGACTGCCTTCACCGTGCTCACGGCCGGTATCCTGCGTTACCAGCGGGGATACAACGTTGCCGTGGTGGATTGTGACCCGCCCCAGCACAGTATCGGTCTGATGCGGGACCGTGACCTGGAATGCGTCAAGGAAAACGATTCCCTGAAAATGGCCCTTTACCGCCAGTACAAACAAAAACCGCAAAAGGCCTATCCGATCATCAAAAGCGAGCCGGAGAACGCGGTGGAGAACTTTTACCGTTATATGAGAGAACAGGAGACAGAGTTCGATATCGTGCTGTTCGATCTGCCCCGCGCATTCCGCTACATGGGGATGATCCGTACCCTGGCCTTGATGCACCACATTTTCATTCCGCTAAAAGCGGACGATGCCGTGATGCAGAGCACACTGCAGTTTGCCTCTGTAATCCGGGAGGAACTGGTTTCCCATGAGGACTATCCCCTGAAAGGAATCCATCTTTTCTGGAACATGATCGACAAGCGGGAGGACAAAGGGACCTTCGAGGCGTGGAACAAAACCATATGTGACTCAAAACTGCACCTGATGACAACCTGCGTCCCGGAGACCAAACGTTACAATCGGGAAGCAAGCAGCATGCGAGGCGGCATTTTCCGTTCCACCTTGTTGTTACCCGACAACCAGCAGGTAAAAGGTTCGGGACTCATGGAGCTGGTGGATGAGATATGCGGTATCATCGGTCTTGCGGAAAAACAAGGGGAATCCCCCATGACAAACCTTATGTAGACCGGTATGGAGTACGCATTCATCCTTCTGTTCCTGTACGCCTCTTACCTGAGCGTAGAGAAGTACGTCCACACGGGCAGCGTCCTTAAATGGAGGGGCGGACAGCGTCCTGCCTCCGGTCTTCCGGTGAAGGAAGAACCGGCGGAACCACGGGAGGAAACGTCCGAGGAAGCTGTCATCGGTAGAAGCCGGTACCGGTTATGGCAATCCCCGCCTATGGACGAGGAATACGCGATGAGCGAAAAGCGGACGGATACGGCCATGAAAGGGAGAAAGGCACCCGTGCCCGAATTCCCCGCCCCTTTCGGAAGACCGGAGGACGGTGAGGTGCCGGAACGCTACGAGATCACCGGTTATGTGGAACGTCCCGATCCGCACCGCGCCAGAGGCGTGACCTTTGACGACATGGACCTGCTCTCCAGGTTCATGGCCACGGACCGCCTTTCGGAACCGGAACGGTCCCATGCCCGCCAGACACTGGAACGGCTGAAAGGGACCGACATGGAACGCATCCTGCAGGCCGGCATCCTGGGCAGCGACGAGACATTGAAACGGTACATGGAACTGTACGTGGACAGTGACAGGGAGCCGCTCCTGCTGGCGGGAAAGGACAGGGAAAGCATAATCAGAGATTTCGATATCATGGATTTCATACCCCGATAACCAATAATATTATAATGTATGGCGAAGTATCATGATTCAAGCTGATCCGCATCGCGGACATTTTTCCAAGAAAGCAAAAGCCGCCGGGCGGCAAAGTCGGATTTAAAAGAAGGAGGTAACGATGACCGGATATTACGATTTGGGATGATCCCGGAATCCCGTCCCCGAAGAAAACTGACATTACGTTAAACAGGTAAAAAAAGAAGTATGACAAACGGATATTTCGACTCAGGATGATTTCCTCCGGTAGCGGAAAGGGAAAAATACAACCATCCAAAGAAAAAGTACAATGACAAACGGATATTATGACTCGGGATGATCCGGCGGACATCCCATTCTGAAGAGAGAATAACACGAGTGACGAACAATTAAGGAAGGAGGTAACTATGCGAGGTTATTATGATTCCGGCTGATGCCGGTAGTAAACATGTGGTTGCAAGGACAAGCCGCGGGCATCCGGCCTGCGGCCTGTTAAAAAAGAAAGTCTAACATTTTAATCATACAGGTATAAAAACAATGATACATTCAAGATCCCATTCATTTTTAAGATTCTCCCCTATGGGCAAAGTGACGGACGTATTTGTATCCCTTATCGGGCGCATACCGGCAAAAACGGTCTTCCTGCTGGCATGACTGGCCACATGAACAGCCCCCGCGTTCGCCGTCGGTGACGGGTCCGCCGGGCTGGTACAGGCCACGCAGATGGTGACCTCGTACTTTGATCCCGCCACCAAGCTGATCTATGCGGCCGGTGCGCTCTGCGGGCTTATCGGAGCCATAAAAGTGTATTCAAAGTTCTCGTCAGGCGATCCCGATACGGGTAAAGTTGCCGGCAGCTGGTTCGGAGCCTGCGTGTTCCTGATCGTGGCCGCCACCGTCCTGAGGGCGTTCTTCCTGTAATCCGGCGGTCATGGAACATAAAGTGAACAAAGGGGCCGACCGGGGCGTGGAATTCAGCGGGCTGCAGGCGCAGTATCTCTATGTCCTTGCCGGGGGCCTACTCTCCGTCTTCCTCGTGTTCGTCATCCTGTACATGGCCGGGGTGAACCGGTGGTTCTGCATCCTCTTCGGGATAGTCTCGGCCTCGACCCTGGTCCTCACGGTCTTCCGCCTGGGCAGGAAGTACGGTCCCCACGGACTGATGAAACTGGCCGCGGCAAAGTGCCGCCCCTTCCATATTATCAATCGTAAACGTATCATTTCACTCTTTAAACGAAGCAGTCATGAGAAACATCCTGAAAGCGGCAACACTGGAAAGTAAGTTCCCGGTCCTCTCGGTCGAAAGGGGATGCATCCTCTCCAAGGATGCGGACGTGACCGTCGGCTTCAAGGTACGCCTGCCGGAGCTGTTCACCCTCACCTCGGCGGAGTACGCCGCCATGCACGGGGCGTGGGTGAAAGCCATAAAGGTGCTGCCCTGTTACACGGTCGTCCACCGACAGGACTGGTTCCTGGAGGAAAAATACAGGGCCGTAACTGGCCGGGACGACATGGGATTCCTGGACCGCAGCTTCGAGCTGCATTTCAACGAGCGTCCCTTCCTGAACCATTACGCCTACCTGTTCATTACCCGGACTACCCGCGAAAGAAGCCTGCAGCAGAGCAACTTCTCCATCCTTTGCCGGGGGGCCATCATTCCCCGGGAGGCAAGGGACAGGGAGGCGGTGGTCCGGTTCATGGAGAGCGTGGACCAGTTCGAACGCATCATGGGCGATTCAGGGCTGGTGGGGCTTGAACGCCTCACGACGGACGAGATTGTCGGTACCGGAAAGAAGGCCGGCATCATCGAGAAGTATTTCTCCCTCTCGCAGGAGAACACCACCACACTGAAAGACATCAGCCTTTCCCCCGCGGAAATGCGTATCGGAGACGAGATCCTCTCGGTGCATACGCTTTCCGACGCGGACGACCTGCCCGCCGCGGTGCGGACGGACGGGCGGTTCGAGAAGTATTCCACCGACCGCAGCGACTGCCGCCTCTCCTTTGCCGCCCCCGTGGGGCTGATGCTTTCCCATAACCATATCTATAACCAGTACGTGTTCATGGACGATCCGGCCGACACCCTTCAGCGTCTTGAGAAGACGGCCCGGAACATGCAGTCCCTCTCACACTACAGCCGCGCCAACCAGATCAACCGCCAGTGGATCGAGGAATACCTGAACGAGGCGCATTCCTTCGGCCTGATCCCCGTACGCTGCCACTGCAACGTCATGTCCTGGGCGGACAGCCGGGAAAGACTAAGGAATGTCAAGAACGACACCGGTTCGGCACTGGCCCTGATGGGCTGCAAGCCCCGGTACAATACCGTGGACGCGCCGACCCTCTACTGGGCGGGCATCCCCGGCGGGGAGGGTGATTTTCCCGCTGAGGAGTCTTTCCATACGTTCATCGAGCAGGCGGCATGCCTCTTCATCGGGGAGACGAACTATGCGTCCTCTCCCTCGCCATTCGGCATCAAGATGGCGGACCGGCTGAGCGGCAGGCCGCTGCACCTGGACATCTCGGACGAGCCGATGAGGCGGGGCATCACGACCAACCGCAACAAATTCATCCTGGGACCTTCGGGCAGCGGCAAGTCCTTCTTCACCAACCATCTCGTGCGCAACTATTACGAGCAGGGCGCGCACATCCTGCTGGTGGACACGGGAAACAGCTACAAGGGGCTGTGCCGGCTCATCCATGAGCGTACCCGCGGGGAGGACGGGATCTACATAACGTATGAGGAGGACCGCCCGATCACCTTCAATCCCTTCTACAGCGAGGACCGGCAGTTCGACGTGGAAAAGAGGGAGAGCATCAAGACGCTGATCCTGACGCTTTGGAAGCGGGAAGACGAGGTGCCGAAACGCTCCGAGGAGGTCGCCCTTTCCGGCGCAGTGAACGCCTATATCCGCAGGATTACGGAAAACCCGGAGCTCCGGCCGGACTTCAACGGGTTCTACGAGTTCGTCCGTGACGACTACCGCCGGATGATGGAGAAAAAGAGGGTGCGCGAGAAGGACTTCGACATCGACGGGTTCCTGAACGTGCTGGAGCCGTTCTACAAGGGAGGGGACTATGACTTCCTCCTGAACTCGGACAAGGAGATCGATCTGACCCACAAACGGTTCATCGTCTTCGAACTGGACAACATATCATCGAACAAGGTGCTGCTTCCGGTGGTGACGCTCATCATCATGGAGACGTTCATCTCCAAGATGCGCCGCCTGAAGGGCATCCGGAAGATGATACTGATCGAAGAATGTTGGAAAGCCCTGATGTCGGCCAATATGAGTGCCTATGTCTTGTACCTTTTCAAGACGGTCAGAAAGTATTTCGGGGAGGCGGTGGTGGTCACGCAGGAGGTGGACGACATCATCTCGTCCCCGATCGTGAAGGAGGCCATCATCAACAACTCGGACTGCAAGATCCTGCTGGACCAGAGGAAGTACCTCAATAAGTTCGAACGGATACAGACCCTTTTAGGACTGACCGACAAGGAATGCTCGCAGATCCTCTCCATCAACCGTGCCAACGACCCCTCACGCCGGTACAAGGAGGTATGAATTGGACTGGGAGGCGTGCAGTCGGCTGTCTATGCCACGGAGACCTCCACAGCCGAGTACCTTACCTACACGACGGAGGAGAGCGAGAAGCTGGAAGTGGAACGGATGGCGGCAAAGATCGGCAGCATGGAACAGGCCATACGGGTACTGGCCGCCGAAAAGAACAGCGGCAGGAAATAATCTTTGTAAAACATTTAAAAGAACGATTCAATGAGACGAAAAATTTTCAGCGCATTGTGCGCCTTTTTACTTACCGTACCGGCCATGCACGCGCAATGGGTGGTGACCGACCCGGGCAATCTGGCGCAGGGCATCGTGAACAGCGTCAACGAGATGGTGGAGACCTCCGAGACGGCGCAGAACGCCATGTCCACCTTCAAGGAGGCCTCGAAGATCTATGAGCAAAGCCGGAAATACTACGACATGCTCAAGAGCGTGAACTCGCTGGTGAGCGGGAGCCTGAAGGTCAAGGAGTCCGTGCTGATGCTCTCGGAAATCTCGGAGAGCTATGTGACGAACTACGGGAAGATGCTCACCGACGAGAACTACACGCAGCGGGAGCTGGAGGCCATCGCCTTCGGCTACAACAACATCATGAAGAAAAGCAGCGCGTCCGTGGCCGAGCTGAAGGACATCATCAACCCCACCGGCATGTCCATGACCGACAAGGAGCGGCTGGACCTCATAGAAAGGGTGTACCGCGAGATGCGGCATTACAGGACGCTGGTGAACTACTATACCCGAAAGAACCTGCGCGTCTCCTACCTGCGGGCCAGGGAGAAGGGCGAGACCGAACAGGTCCTGAAGCTTTACGGGGAGAACGAACGCTATTGGTAAACCTTTAAAAAGATACAGACTATATGGTATTGCTATCCCTATCTTTCGACAGCCTGCACGGTATCCTGCGCCGGCTGTATGACGAGATGACCGAACTCTGCCAGCCAATGATGACGCTGGCCACGGCCATCGCCGCCCTGGGCGCGCTCTTCTACATAGCCTACCGCGTGTGGCAGTCCCTCTCGCGTGCCGAGCCGGTGGACGTGTTCGGCATGCTGCGCCCTTTCTGTCTGGGCATCTGCATCCTGTTCTTTGACGTGATCGTGCTGGGGAGCCTGAACGGTATCCTGAGCCCCGTCGTGCAGGGAACGGGTGCCATGCTCCACGACCAGACCTTCGACGTGAGGAAGTTCCAGGAGGAAAAGGACAGGCTGCTCGCCGAGATGCCCCTGAAGGTGGCCGTGACCGGGGAGTTCAATCCCACGGACGAGGAGCTGGAGAAGGAGATCGCCGACATGGGCTGGAACGGGGAGGACTACGCGGTGATGCAGCGGATGTCTCATTCCTGTTACTCGTTCTCCCTGCAAAGCATCGTGCAGACCATCATGCGCAAGGTGATGGAGTTCCTTTTCCGCGCCGCCTCGCTGGTGGTGGACACGATCCGCACCTTCTTTCTCATCGTCCTCTCCGTGCTGGGGCCTATAGCCTTCGCTATCTCGGTCTTCGACGGTTTCCAGGGCACGCTCGTCCAGTGGCTGGCACGGTATATCAGCGTATATCTCTGGCTGCCCATCTCCGACCTGCTGGGGGTGATGCTCGCCAGGATACAGACGCTGGTGCTGCAAAGCGAGATGGAAATGATACAGGATCCCCTGAGCGTCTTCTCCCCGGACGGATCGACAGCCATCTATCTGGTGTTCATGCTCATAGGGCTGGTGGGATATTTCTGCGTCCCTACCGTGGCGAACTGGGTGGTCCAGGCCGGAGGCATGGGGGCGTACAACCGGAACATGAACAACACGGCAAGCAAGGCCGCCAACGTGGGCGGGGCCGTAGCCGGGGCATCCACGGGCAACGTGGCCGGAGTGCTGCTGAAAAAGTAAAAACGACTGAATAATAACATTCATTCATTTTAAGACATGGAATTCAAGAGCTTAAAAAACATCGAGTCCTCGTTCAGGCAGATCCGCCTGTTCAGTATCGTCTTTCTCGCCTCCTGCACCCTCCTGACCGTTTTCTCCGTCTGGAAGTCCTACCGGTTCGCCGAGGAGCAGCGGGAGAAGATCTACGTGCTGGACGAGGGAAAGTCGCTTATCATGGCCCTCTCGCAGGACGCCGCGCGCAACCGCCCGGTGGAAGCGAGGGAGCACGTGCGCCGCCTGCACGAGCTGTTCTTCACGCTGGCCCCCGACAAGGCGGCCATCGAGTCGAACATAAACCGGGCGATGTACCTGGCCGACAAGAGCCTGTACGGGTATTACCGGGACTGGAACGAGAAAGGTTTCTACAACCGGCTCATCAGCGGGAACGTCAACCAGACGGTGGTGGTGGACAGCATGAGCTGCGATTTCGACAGCTATCCCTACCGCGTCACCACCTATGCCCGGCAGATGATCATCCGGGGGAGCAACATCACCGAACGCTCCCTGGTGACACGCTGCCGCCTGCAGAGCACGGTCCGCTCGGACAACAACCCGCAAGGGTTCCTTGCGGAGCATTTCGAGATTCTGGAAAACAGGGACCTACGTACCGTGGAAAGGTAACGGTGTCCCGCAGTAATCAATCATTCAATAATATCTGGAAAATGGATATAAAATCAACGGCAAGGGAAAGGCTGAAGGCATATTTGGACGGCCTTTCCGAGAAACAGAGACGGGGCATCCTCGTGGCGATGCTGGCCTTCACCTGCATCGCATCGGGTATCGTCCTGCTGCGCGCCGCCGGCCGGCTGACACCGGCAAGGGAGCGCATGGAGCTTCCCTTCGGGGAAGGCAGCCTCACGGATACCCTGCGCAGGCTGCCCGATCCCCTGAAAGGACAAGTAACAAGTATTTACCGGACCATTAAACAACCCCAGCAGAATGGAAAACAGGAAGAGTAACATGGAAGAAGGACACGTGCCCGCCGGGGAAGCCCCGGAAGGCACACGGCCGGCGGAAGCCGGGGATATCCCCTCCAAAGGGACAAAACCGGAAAAGCGGCTTAGCGGGGAGGAAATCCTGCGCCGCAGGAAATACATCGTCATACCGGTCTTCGTGCTGGTATTCCTTGCGGTCCTCTACTGAATATTCGCCCCTTCCGGGGGCAGCAGGAAAACGGTGACGGGCGGTTCCGGATTCAACGTGAACGTGCCGGAACCTACGACGGGCCAACTGGAAGGAAATAAAACGGACGTTTATGAAAAACAGCAGGCTCGGCGCGAGAAAGACAGACGGATGCAGTCGCTTTCCGAACTTGCCGGAAGGTTGTTGGAGGGTAAGGGACAGACGGACAGCGTATCCGGCCCGGACGGAAGCATACAGCAGTCGGCGGACACCTACGAAAAGATCACGGAGCAACTGGAAAGTTTCTACGAGACACCGCAGGAAACAACCGGAAGCCTGGAACAGAAGGTGGACGAATTGAACCGCCGGCTGGAGGAGGCGGAGGCGGAAAACCGGCGTGAGGAATCCCGCGAGCGGATGATGGAACAGTCCTACCGGATGGCCGCCAGGTACCTGAACCCTAAACCGGAAGCCATACCCGGCGAGGCGGTGGAGGAAGAAAAGCCGGAGCCTGTTCCTGTCAGCCGGGCAGAGAGCGGAACGACCTCCGCCCTGAAGCAGCCGCTAACGGATTCTGTGTTTGTCGCCCCACTGGCCGTGGAGAGGAACTACGGTTTCAATACGGCGGTGGGAAGCAGCTACCGGATGGGGATGAACACCATTCCGGCCTGCATCTCCGAGAGCCAGATCCTCGAGCAGGGAGGACGGGTGAAACTGCGCCTGCTCGAGCCCCTGCAGGCCGGAAGCGTCACCGTGCCGGCCAATAGTCTGGTAACCGGTACGGCTGACATCCGGGGGGAACGCCTGGACATTCTGGTAAGCAGTATCGAATATGCCGGAAATATCATCCCGGTACAACTGGTCACGTACGATATTGACGGGCAACGGGGCATCTTCGTGCCGGGATCAGAAAGCCGGACCGCCGTCAAGGAAGTGGCAGGAGACGTGAGTCAGAGTATGGGTAACAGCATCTCCTTCGCCGGTTCTGCCGGGCAACAGGTGGCGATGGACCTCACGCGGGGTGTCCTACAGGGCGGGACACGGTTCATCTCGCAACGGGTCAAAGCGGTCAAGGTAAAGCTGAAGGCCGGGTACAAGGTGTTGCTGGTCACAAAAAAGCATTAGCAAGGTTTAATTGTAATTTTTTTAAGCAATCATTCAAGATGAGAACATCCATTCTTTTAATCATGGCTGCGCTGGCGGGGATAACCTGCCGGGCGCAGGAGCCCAGGCAGGAGGGAGAGGTCAGAATCCTGACCGCCGGCCAACATATCACGCCTTACAGGATCGGCGTGCCGTTCAGCAAGACGGTGCATATCCTTTTCTCTTCGGAGGTCCGCTATGTCGACTTGGGCAGCACGGACATCATTGCGGGCAAGGCAGACGGCGTGGAGAACGTAGTACGTGTCAAGGCAGCCGTCCGGGATTTCCCCGGTGAGACGAACTTTTCGGTCATTACGGGCGACGGCTCGTTCTATTCGTTCCTCGTATCTTACGAGGAGGAACCGGAAGCGTTGAACATCAACATGGACCGATGGTTTCCGGCTGAGTCCTCCGCAGGCGGGAACACCGTCCGTGTGACCGAGCTTGGCGAGGAGGAGCCCTCGGTCATCGCCAGCCTGATGTACACCGTCCACCGCCTGGATCGCAGGGACGTGAAGCATATCGGTTGCCGCCAGTTCGGGATGCAGGCTCTGCTCAAGGGGATCTATGTGCATAAGGACCTGCTGTTCCTCCACATCTCGCTGGCCAATTCCTCGCATGTGCCCTTCGACATCGATTTCGTGCGTTTCAAGGTAGTAGACAAGAAAGTGGCCAAACGTACAGCACAGCAGGAGACCTACATCGAGCCGGTGTGCGCGATCAACGACCTCAGACGTATCGAAGGGAAAAGCAAAGGACGTATCGTGTACGCTTTCCAAAAGGTGATCATCCCCGATGACAAGCTCATCGAGGTGGAGATTTACGAGAAAGGCGGCGGACGCCACCAGCGGTTCCATATTGAGAACAGTGACCTGGTGGATGCCAGACTGGTGGACGAACTGATAAAGGGGTAATTCCATGGGAAAGTATCTGTTTATAACAATGTGCGCCTTACTGTCCCTCTGGGCGGGAAAGGTTTCCGCCCAACGCTATCTGCCCGGACAGACGGGGCTTGAGCTGACGCTGGGCGGCGTGGATGACTTCGCAGGGAACGTGAAACGCCTGAGGGGAAATTTCCAGGTCGGGCTGGTTCTGAGCCGTTATAACCGCAACCGCTCGCGCTGGGTATTCGGGGCGGATTATGTGAAGAAGCATTACGCCTATAAGAAAATAGCGGTTCCCAAGGAGCAGTTCACCGCGGAGGCGGGCTGTCTCTTCCCGTTCCTCTCGGACAAGGGCAGGAACGTGTTCCTCTCTGCCGGCCTGTCCGCGCTGGCCGGTTATGAGAGGGTAAACCGGAACGGCAGGCTCCTTTATGACGGGGCGACCCTGCTGCACAAGGGTGCCTTTATCTACGGCTTCGCCCCGGCATTCGAGATGGAGGCGTACCTTACGGACCGCTGGGCCTTTCTTTTCAATGTCCGGCAACGTGTCTTCTTCGGCTCGTCCGTAGGGCATTTCCATACGGTAGTGGCCGTCGGACTGAAATATATCATCGATTAATCTTTTAAGAACTGGAAACAATGAAATTAGGAACATTCATCATGGGATGCGCACTGGCTCTGCTGGCGTGCACCCTTGCCGGCTGCGACGACTGTCTGGAAGTGCGGCAGGCATACGACTTCTCGCTCTCTTCCTGGTACCTGCAGGAAGGCATCGCACCCGACGAGACGGTGGAGATCCGTCTGACGCTTAACCGTGAGGGAGATTACCGCGAGGCCCGTTACCACATCGGATACATACAGCTGGAGGGTGACGGCGAGGTGTTCGGAACCGACGGGGCCAGACTGGTGAACCGCGAGCTGACAAATCTCTCCGGTATCGCGGGGTTGGACACGACGGACATCCTCCGCCAAGTGTTCACCCTCTTTTACCGGAACACGGGAGAAGACAATCCCGAGATCCGCTTCGTGGCGGTGGACAACTTCGGCGTGGAACGGACACTGGACATCCCGTTCTCCATCGAGGACAGGGCAAATACGGAAACTGCCAGATAAAGAAATACGGAAGCTATGACGGAACAGGAAAAATACGGCATGGACCAACTATTGAAGTATCTGGAGATGCAGATAAACCTCAAAAGCGACAGGATCAGGATGTACAAGAAACAAATGGACTCCAACTACCTCTATTATTTCGCATGGGCGGGCAAGGACCTGTTCAAGGCGTATTACATGATCGAGAAGTATAAGGAGCTCCGCCAGGTCCTTAAAAAGGCGAAAAGGCCTGAAGAGGTTCATGAGTATCTTCAGACGGAACGCGGAAAATGTGTCAGGGAGCTGGTTAACGGCCCAATTTATATTCATTATTCGGACGAGATCTTCAATCTGGCGCATTCCTATAGAACAGAATGTACCCAGCAGCTCATACAAGATTATAACGGGTTCGGACAGCTTCTCTCTCTCTCTCGAAGAAGAAGAAGAAGAAGAAGAAGAAGAAGAAGCCTCCCCGTCAAAAGGTGAAAACCGAAACAGAGCCGGAAACAATGAAAAAGAAGTCGAACGGATTAAAAATGTAAAGCATGAGACAGGACAATTGGAATATTGAACAGCTCCGGCAGTCGCTGGACAGGAAAATTGCCGGCACGGAAGAACGGATACGCAAGGGGCTGGAAGAGGCGGAAAAGGACTATTCCCGTTTCTTTGAATGGCAGGCGGACGAGGTGTACAAGGCAGGCCGCCTGCATGATTACTACAGTGTGTTCCGTAACAAGGTGAACGGAACGGATGATGCGGAGGAACTGCAAAGGTACTTCAAGGATATCGTAAGATACCAGCAGGAAAGGCTGCTTGCCAATCCGCCCGCAAGGAACAGCACCAGCCCGATGGCGAACATGGCGCATACCCTGTCGTTGGAGTGCATGCAAAGGCTGATTCAGGATTGCCTGGGTTTCTCACACATACTTTCCCTCAGGAAGCCGGAACAGGACGTAAAAGAGGAAAACAGACAATCCGTAAAACATAGGACGAACAGATTAAAACGATAAGGTATGGAAAGGCTGAACCCGGGTATGGACCGGTTTATGGACCGGCTGAATGAGAAAATGGAACTCCTGGACGAAAAGATCCAGAACAGGGCGGCAAAAGCCGGTGAGGATTACCTCTCCTTTTTCGAGTCACACGCGGAAGAGGCGCACAAGGAGTATTACCTGTACAAATGTTTCAGGGACTTGAGAAAGAAGGCAAGGGAATCGGGCAGTCCGGAAAAAGTGTTGGAGTATCTGAAAAAGAGGCAGAATGTCTGCCTGGACACGTTGCTCAGGCAGGACATCGCCGCCCGTAGTACAAGTCCGATGGCGAACATGGCGCACACGCTGCGGCTCGAATGCGTCCAGCAGCTCGTGGAGGATTACGGGCATTTCATCCGGATACTCGCCGACACGCTCCGGCAGCAGGAGACGCAGCGGGACATTCGGACACTGCGGGAAAGGGAAAACCGGAGAGGACCTAAACTGTAAAGTCCTGCTTATCCTTGGTGGGTATAATGAAAATTAAGTTAAGTCATGGATAATGAGAATCGTAAAACGTAGCGTAAAACATTGGGGCTCCTAACTGAGAGCGGGTACGGAAACCTGCCTGTGGAAAGCGGGACATCCGGCAGGCATATCTTGACAGGCGGGTGCCGGAACGGATATATCAAGGGTTGTTTTCCCAAATAACGGAGAACAGCCCTTTTTTCTGCCGTCAGTGGCGGATGGTTAGAAGACGGGCAGGTGGCTGAAGAGGCAGTGGATGAACAGGCGGCCCTTCTCGGTCCACACCGTATGCATGGCCGTGCCGGTTTCCCCGCTGCGGTTCTGCCATCTGTGCGTATGGGTCCGTGTATATCCTTCCTTCTGATAGCGGGCGGTAAGCAGCCAGGTACCGGACTGGCGGAACTGGATGCCGAGAGCCTTGAGCCTGAGATTCAGTTCCCTGCCGCTCATGCCAAGTTCCTTGGCAATCTGTGTGGGCGTATAGGTACTTGATGAACGCAATACCTCATCAAAGTAACGTATCTTGGGGGCTTGTAAGCCCAATATCAGGGTATTCTGGGCATTTTCCCTTTTCAGTTCGGATATGTGCCGGTCACGCTCCTTCAGCTTGTTTTCCGCCAGCATCAGGGCGCGTGAAAGCAGTTCTGCGTCCGTCTCTCCCTTTTTCCCCAGCAGATAGCCCCCCTCTTTCAGCGTGCGTGGTACCAGTTCGTCAAAAATCCAGCTCTCGAACCTCTCGGCTGATGGCAGACGGCTGCCGGCTATCAGACGATACAGGTTCCCCTCATCGATGAACTTCACCTTCTGCCGTCCGCCCGCCGTAGGGATATCGTAAAACTCGACACCCTTCGTCTTACAATGGCGGGTAATGGCATCATTGGAATTCACGTAGCCGAGGGCCTGTGCCACGTCAGCGGCACAGAACCACATTTTCCTTTCATTCTCTATGGTCCGGACCTTGCCGAACTGCGGATGTTCCGCAATAATTAACGTATGCATATCATGTTATTTATAGGTTGATTCTATCGCTTTGAATATTTCATGGATTACCTGGGGGACGATGGCGTTTCCGTATCCCTTGACGGACTGCTGCCGCCAGGAAGAAAAGGTAATACCGTCCAACTGACGGGGAACTCCATCATCTCGGCCACAAACAGGGGATTGAGTTGGAAACTTCTCCCAGTTTGGGCAAAGAAATCGGGAAGGCTTCCCTGCTGCGGATTCTTGCCCTTCCTCTCGAAGTTCTCCAGCGTCGGGGCACCCTTCCAATCCCTTGCCGTCGGGGTCGGGAGCAGGCCGTAAAAGTCCAGGAAATCGACCAGGCCGTTGGGGTTCTTCTCCCCGTCCTCCGACTCGTGCATCGACACGCGGCCCTGCCGTTTCCATCTCTCCACCCGCTGCCAGTGGTGTATCTCCATCGCCGTGGGGGTGGGAAGCAACCCTTCACGGATGACTTCCGGAAGCCCCTTCTGCGCGCTGCCCGCTCCCCGTGTCTTGAGGTCCGAAGCCATCGGAGTGGGCAACAAACCATACACGGTCCCTTCTGTGCAGGGCACCGACGGCACAAGCCGGAATAAGTAACGGTTGGACGGTATATCCTTCACGCTCAAGATCTCCCGCGATGGTCTCCACGACGTATTCCTCCCGCTTGCGGTATACAGACTGAGCCTTTCCGAAAAGAGAGGGCTGATATCCCACGTGAGTCTCCTTACCGGGCTGTACCATCGTGAGGATGCTACCAACGTTCTCACCAACAACCCAATCGGGCCGGATCTCGTGAATGGCACGGAGCATGTGAGGCCAGAGGTAACGGCTGTCCTCCGCACCTCTGCGCTGGCCGGCGACAGAAAACGGCTGGCAGGGGAAACCTCCTGTGAGAACGTTGATCCGTCCCCTTCACTGCCGAAAATCCGTAGTTGTAATGTCTGTATAACTTTCTGCATGGTTGAACCAGTAATTTAAAATCCTGTTACAAAATTCATCTATCTCACAATGGAAAGCGTTACGCCATCCCATTCATTCGGCGGCGAGATCCGCCGCTCCGAACCCGCTGAAAAGCGAGGCGTGTACCAGATGTCCCATATTTATTGTCTGATTGAAGGTTCCGTTTCTTTTTTTTCTTTCTCCGCCACTTCCAGAATGAAGGCTTTCTCGTCTATCTTTCGGTAGACACCCCCCATCTCAAGCATGTTCTTGAGCCGGAGGATGTCGGTGATTCCATAGACTGTCATGCCGTTCCGGTGAACGAAGCGGATGTAGCCTTTCTGTCTTTGTCTTTCCACTTCCTCACGGCTCATTTGTAGCAGTTCGCAGATTTCCTCCAATGTGAAGGTCAGCTGCACTTCCTTCGTCGCGCAGGCATAGGCCAGGATACTCAGCATCTGCAGGCATTTGCGATGCGCCTTGACAAGAGACGCAAACTTGTTGCGCTCGATCATGATGACTTTACTTTGATTTTCCATCTTCTATGATTTTTTTACGGGTTTGTTATTTCTGATGTCCGGACTTTCATCCCTGTATTCCTCACGGAGGAACCGGTATACATCGGAAGCCCAGAAGTATATCTTGCCGCTCAGCTTGAAATAAGGCAGCTTGCCCGAGTTACGCCAGCGGATGAGGGTCCGGTCACAGACTTTCAACTGCAGGCGCATGTCACGGCTGTCCAGCATCTGTTTGCCATTAAAGCTGGTTATGGCATCCAGTGCCGTTTCCAGCCGGGTGATGAGCTCCCGCTGCTCGGAGAAGCTCTTCTGGATTAATGCTTTCAGCATTTCGATGTCTTCATTTCCTGCTTCCATCTTTTGTTCTTTTTCGTTCGTCATTTATCCTTCTTTCTGCCGCAAAGTTTGGGAAAAAGGAAATGTAAAAATAGGGCTGACGGATACCGCCAGCCCTATTTTTTACATGTAACTATTTGTATATTAATATGTTCTGTCAGATAAAAAATAACACTCCCTTTTGATACATACGATATTACTATTCCATATTTAATCACTGAAAGCTTGTCCATCTGGACAAAAAAACTTATATTTGTAAACGTATCAGGCTTTATATAATATATGGCGATATTTGATGATTATAAAAAATATAAGGACTTGTGTTCTGGCTCTCCGACACTATTGTGGGAGTATGATCTTTTTGATTTTGACTGGTGGAAATCCAGAAAAATCGTGGTACAGCGCATACTTGAAAGAGGGTGGCTCAAAGATTTTTATGCGGCTTTAACATATACGGGGGTATAGAGGGATTTTGGGAGATAGTGAAAGAGGTTCATTATTTGTCGCCTAGGAATATCAATTTTGCATGTATTGTATTTAATCTTAAAAAGAAAGGGCTAAGATGTTACACACAGAAACTGTTGAGGGAACAGCTCTTGGACCCTTAAGAAGTTTGGAACAAGAGGAAATGCCGTCGTATTCAAAGATTTTTTGGAGAACAAGTACGGCTTGCGTACAGATTTTATGAGAAAAATACATTGAAAGGTACTATTGAGGGAGGAGGGGTAAGATTGTATAACCCATGGATATGATCAGCTTGAAAAGCCTTGTCTGAAGGGAGGTCTCAGACTGTACTGTATAGAAGATATCATTGCCATGAAGTTTTCCGTTATTGTGGACAATGGTTCCCATTTGAAGGATTTTATTGATATAGCTTTTCTTTCCACACGTTTCTCTTTCTATTCCATGTTGAAATGTAATGAATGAACGTAAATTCCCCGAGATGAACACTGTCAGGCCATTCAAAACTGTTCTTTTAATGATATAGATTTTTAAGGGAATGTTGTCATGCTTAAAGGAAACTATAAATGGAAGTATATAGAGAAAGGCTGATTGAAATGGCTAGAATGTAGGATAGAATATTTGACTTTTTATGAAAAAACTACAGTTTCTCCTGGTTTTCCAGCAAGGAAAGAGGAACAAAATATTTGCAAGAAAAAGTTTAAATTATTATTTTGCAGAAATATTCATGCTAAATATCATACTGTTTGACTTTAAAATGGTTTGATACAACCGTTTGAGGAATAGCGATAACAATTTAGCAATTGTACAATTTTCAGAGATTTGTGGTACTATGCTGTCAAATAAATCTTTCTAAATGGAAAGGTAACATTATTTTTGGAAACACATTTTCACTACGATTGAAATGCAGAACAAAAGTCTTCAGTAGATAAAATCAGAATTTACCGATACTTGACCATTCATTAAAAGTGGTAAGAGTTCGTCTCGTTGCTTAGTCAATTCCTCTATTTGCTTTTTATTTTGCTTAATCTTCTCAATAAGGGGATAAGTCATTTTTGCGAATATCATAAGCTCAGATGTTTCGGGATATGGTATTTCCATTGAGGCAAAGCTTGGAACAGTTAACTGTTGCTGTATCGAACCATCATTCTTAAACTTAATCCGATTGAAGATTTGATGTAAATACACATCGCCACCAATGTCGTTAGGTGTCACTGCGAGTAACCTTATTATTGGCACATAACCTCTTTCTCGTATAACACAATATCCTATTGTACCTCTTGCGGCTACTGTAATACCACGTTTAAAAATTACTGCATTTTTTGTATATCCATATAAACCTTCGTTGTCAGTACCATTTGAATATATAGGTGTCTGATAGTCCTTAGTTCTACATTTTGACCATTCTTTAGGGCAGTCTCCACCAGCTTTTATTGAAGCAATATCACCTATCAACCTCTTGGGCATAGTTTCGATATTTGAAAGGAACTTGTAATCCATTATATCTGCTATCATCGCCTCTAAATTCTGATTTAGAGGCGATCTTTAATCCTTTTTATCTGAAAAACACTATTTATTAATATACGTGGGCATATTCTCACAAAACCTTTAATAAATAGAAATATGAGGAATAAATTCATTCGGTCCAAATTAGTCAAAATTATCTGTGAATGCTGTGGACATGAGTTCTATGCAGAAACAGGTACTAATTTCTGTTCCGAATGCGAAAAGCATTGGAATGAGGACTAATTTAAATTCAGCAAGAGGGACACATCAAGTCTCTCTTGCTTATATTCTATATTATAATATCACCATTATTTATAGAATTATGAAAGAAAACATCATTCAGGCGATAGTCGCGAAAATGCAACGTGACTTGGACTGCCGACAGATGGCACGGCTTAAAGCTGTGCTTGCATCAGAGTTGCACAATGTGGAAATCATCGAAAAGAAGGATTGTGCTAAACAACAAATACAAGAGAACGAGCACCTTCTTAACTCCTTTATTTCGGCAAAGAAGATAGAGGGATGTTCAGAGAAGACATTAACATATTATCGTAATACCATTGAGAGATTGCTGCTTACGCTCTCTGTAGCGATTTGTCATATTACCACATCAGACATTCGTGCCTATCTATCAAATTATCAAGAAGGACATCAATCCAGCAAAGTAACTATTGACAACATGAGACGTATCTTTTCCAGTTTCTTTGCATGGCTGGAAGATGAAGACTATATCGTCAAAAGTCCCGTTAGACGCATACACAAAGTAAAGACCGATTCGCTTGTGAAAGAGGTACTTTCTGATGAGCAATTGGAGCAACTTCGGGACAGTTGTAACAACAAGCGAGACCTTGCCCTTATAGACATTCTTTCTTCAACAGGTATCCGTGTGGGAGAATTGGTAAAACTCAACCGTGAAGATATTGATTTCCATGAACGGCAGTGTATCGTATTCGGTAAAGGTAACAAAGAACGTGTCGTTTATTTCAATGCCCGAACAAAATTGCATTTACAGCAATATCTTGATGAACGTATAGACGACAATCCTGCTTTATTCGTTTCCCTTCATTCGGCTCATACACGTCTAACCATTAGCGGTGTAGAAGTGAGAATAAGGGAATTGGGGCAATCTCTTTCTATGCCAAAGGTTCATCCCCATAAGTTCCGCCGTACCCTTGCCACAATGGCTATTGACAAAGGTATGCCCATTGAACAGGTACAACGCTTGCTTGGTCATGTGCGTATTGACACCACGCTGCATTATGCTATTGTGAACCAAAACAATGTAAAGTTGGCTCATAAGAAATACCTCGGATAAGCAATTGTGCTGGATTCTGCTTAAAAATGTGTAACTTTGCATCCAAAACAGGATGCCTATGATTAAGTTATCATCAATCGCAGATTATGTAACCGAAAAAATAAACAGTAGCGATATTTCCTTACAAGAATATGTTACTACAGACAGCATATTGCAAAACAAAAATGGACGGGAGATTGCAACGAATCTTCCACCACAGCCTTGTAGTCTTACTCGTTATCAGCGTGGAGATGTGTTAATAGCGAATATAAGACCATACCTTAGAAAGATATGGTTCGCAGACATAAATGGTGGAACATCCTCGGACGTATTGGTTTTTAGAGCCAAAGAGGGACATTCACCAAGTTTCCTTTATGCCGTGCTACTCCAAGATTCTTTCTTTGACTACGTGATGCAGGGAGCCAAAGGAAGTAAGATGCCTCGTGGAGATAAAGAGCAAATTTTAAGATATGAAATGCCAACACTTTCTTGTTCTGAGGAAAGTATTGGCACTTTTTTCTTGAATCTTGACCATAAAATTCGACTCAACGAGCAGATAAATCAGAATTTAGAGGCGATGGCGAAGCAGCTTTATGACTACTGGTTTGTGCAGTTTGATTTCCCGAATGAGGAGGGGAAGCCGTATAAGTCAAGCGGTGGCGAAATGGTGTGGAATGAGAAGCTGAAACGAGAGATACCTAAGGGGTGGCAGGCTTCAAATGTTTGTAGTATAGCAGATATTCTCAGTGGGGGTACACCAAGTAAACAAGAGCCAATGTTTTGGAATAATGGAACTATTCCGTTCTTCGGACCAACAGATTACAGTGGTTCTATATTCCAAATTGAAACCGCTGAAAATATTACAGCAAAAGGATTGTCTCGATGTGCTTCTTCTCTTTTTGATGTCGGAACAATTATAATAACAGCAAGAGGCTCTATTGGGAAAATGGTTATAGTAGGGACACCTATGGCTATGAATCAATCATGCTATGCGCTCAAATCAAGGAATAATGAATTTGAGTATTTGTTTTTTCTTACCGCACAACTAATAGAATGCTTGAAAGCAAAAGGTAGCGGCTCCACCTTTAAGTCAATTATTAGCTCAGACATTGAACAATCCACTTTGTGTATTGCACCGCAATCGTTCATAACTCAATTTGGACTTGTTGTAAAGCCAATTTTTGAGAAAATAAAAGATAATTCTTTTGAAATTGCTACTCTTACTAAGCAGCGTGACGAACTCCTGCCTCTGTTGATGAACGGTCAAGTGTCAGTAAATTCTGATTTATCGCACGATTAAGTTCTATTTTACGGTTAATATTTGACAATACTGACGCTATACGTTTTTGGTAAGTTATATCTTTATGAAATGGGACAATCAAAGAATGAACAATATTTCTATCAAGAGATGGAACCACACTACTTTCTTTTGCGAACATTTCATCCAAATGTAGATTCTTAAGAAAATAGTACAAATATTGGGGATTATTTCCTTTGAAATCTTTTACAAACAAGGCGGTATTATGCGCTCAAGTAGCCTGTTCATAATAATGCACCTTTCCAACACTGCCACTTCGTCCTACTGTAATACAGGGATAATTACTACGTGCTATGTTATGATAACCAATAATACCATTTGAACCAGCAACAATCACATCTCCCATTTTCATTTGAGAAGAAGGCAAATCATATCCCCTTTGTAACTCCAAAATTTCCCCCAACTTATATTTTCTCAATTTCATTTACTGTATTGCTTTATGAATATAATCTTGAATCAGAAACAGATTCGTCTCGATCTCTTTACGCTTAGTCAATAGCTGATTAAGATACGCTTTTTGTTTCGCTTTTTCTTGTGCGGCTATAATATGGTCAATTCTTGCTCCTCCTACAAAAGGATATACAGTATCAACTTTCATCTGTGCATCTTCAATTTGGCTATCTAATTGTACAAGTTGCTGCTGATATTTTCGCTGTGCGTCTACTATGTCCAAATTATTTGCCGCCACAAACACATCAAGCAAGTGGCGAATAGCTTTAATCTGTTCCTGTGCATCTTTCGATGAGCTGCGAGCAACACTTAGCGCAACAATTACAGCAATAACACTAATTATAGGGCTTAATAGTGTAGCCCATTGGATTAAATCGTTAAGCATAGAACTATTGGTTAATTTTCAATGTCTTCAACTGTGCTATTATCTCCTTTTCAAGCCGGTGGCTTTCTGCGAATTGTTCTGAGAGTGTCTTTTCGTAATCTGCCATACGCTTGTTGAACTCCTCTTCAGTAATATCGACATACTCAATCTTGATGTCAAAATACTGCCCGGCTGAAAAGCTATATCCTTTCTCCACTATTTCTGCATAGGCAGGAGTAACAGAGAATTGGTCTGTCGCTTTTTCGTTTCGGAAAGTATCTACAATCTGTGCGATCTCATAGAGACGAAGATTGGTCTTTTGGTTCTTTCCAATTTTTACGGTTTCACCGAGTTTACTTGCATCGATAAAAACGGGCTTTTCGATCTTATTTTTATCAATGAAAACTACGCTAACATTCGTACCCGTATTAGCGAATACGTTACTCGGCATGCTTACTACGCCTTTCAGTATTTTGTTATCCACAAGATGTTTACGGATTTTGAACGCAATACCATTTTTGGCTGTAATGAATCCTGTAGGCACAACAATAGCTCCTTTACCTGTTTCTTTCAGACTGTAAAGCAAGTGTTGGAAGAAGCACAAATAAATTTCCATGCCTTTCTTATCCTTATTGGGTATGTTGGGAATGCCCGCGAAGAAACGCCCACGATAATGGTCGGCTTTGAGGTCGGAATGGTACTCGGAGAAATCGAGCTTGAAAGGTGGGTTGCTGACGATATAGTCAAACTTACGAAGTTTGTGTCCTTCTTTGTGATATGGGTGCTTCAGCGTATTTCCTTGTATGACATGTGTCAGAGAATGGCTCATACTGTTCAATATAAGATTTAGCATTAACATAGTCGAAGACTTGTCACTAATATCCTGTGTGAACACCGTGCAGTTTTGTTCTCCAATTTGGTGGGCGAGGGCAATAACAAGCGTACCCGTCCCTGCCGAGGGATCATAGCAAGTCACACTCTTTACGTCCTCATTCTCATTAACGAGCAATTGAGCCATGATAGAGGCAATGGCGTGAGGCGTATAGTATTCAGCATAATTGCCACCACCGTTGGAGTTGTAGTCCTTAATGAGGTATTCGAAAATGGTTGAGAAGAAATCATACCCGGCAGCAAAAGCCGCTTCAAAAGAGAAACTTGCCACATCGCCGATTAACGATTTGCAAAAACCGTTTTTCTTGGCAGAACCTCCTGTTATCACTTCCGAAAGCGGTTTCATAATGGAAATGCGGGTTTCGTCCTCGTTGAGAATGTAAAAAATCTCCTCATTGGTGTCAGCGATAGCCTCCAATGTCGCATCAAATAAAGACGCAAAATTATCCTCATTCTGACGTTTAGCGAGATACGGAATAAGATGTTCTTTTTTCAACACAATGGTGTCAAGCATCATGTCGCACATTTCCTCATATTCATCATCGGATAGTTGCTCCAACGCCTCATAAACATCTTCTGCATCAACAAGTTCGGGTAGTATACGTTTTGCCTCATAAATAAATTTATCATTGAGAAACTTATATAGAAAAGTTTCTACGATAACCGTATATTCATTTCCGCTGTTACCAAGACCAATATTATTTGTTGTACTTTTCAGACGGTCTATAAGTTCTTTGGTCTGTTGCTTTATAATGTCAATACTCATAATCAGTATATAGTTTGATATTCTTTGAAAATAACGTCACTAACATATTTACGAGCCGGACGCTCCGTCGAAATCTGCGCATCCTTAAAACGGCGGGTGACGTAAGTTAATATGTTTTTGGTAAAGTAAGCCGGTGTTTCAACAATCGCCTCGTTGTGGAAGAAAGCATCGTCTACATCTTCTTTTATGAGGAGCAAGACAGCCGTTACCTGCTCTTTCTTTTTTGTCCAAGCATAGGTGCGAGGTTCGGTATGCTCTTGTTCTTCTCTGTCGGCTCGTTCGGCCAAACGTTTTTCGATACGCACGAACTTGGTATCGCCATTATAGGCAATCGCCCGCAACGCATCACGCTCGTTCATTTGTCGAATGCGTTTTAGTATGCTGTTAATATTTTGGACACGGTCGTGCATATTAAACTCACTTTCCGATTCCATTTCCTTCTTCTTGAAAAGTGCGAGGAAGTCAGCGAGAATAGAACGATATTCTGGGTCATCCGGATCGACACAAGCATTTAATTGGTTACGTGTGTGAGCTACTGACTGTTTATATTGCTCTTGAAGTTCAAGTTCCTCTTCGCCTTTTTTGTAAAACGAGAAGTGTATGTTCTCCAAAGCGGCATTCAGCAGTTGCTTAACGCTTTCACGGTCGTTCGAATTCTGCTCATATGAAAGAAGATCGAGACGATTGCGCGTCGCTTTGATAAAATTTGATATTTCGGGTATATTGACAATCTCTTTCGCTTCCGGACTTTCCTGTGAGATTAGCATATTCTGCATACTGCGCAGGATTTCCAAACTTTTGTTGATGGCACGGACGGTGGCAAGGTCATCTACCAAATTGAGCTGGCGAGAAAATATTTGAGGATTGGTCAAGTCGTAGTCAGCCAAAGTTGTTTTAGCATCTGCAACATTTTTCATTGCTTCCTCAATGGTAACAAACAGCTTATCTATAGAAGAGATACTTTCTTGACCGACCTCTTTTTTAAGTTCTTCTTGGTAGTCCTTTTTCGTCTTGCTGTATTCCTCCTCGATGTTTGCAAAATCCACAACATGTCCAAACTTCATTGCCTTATACGGACGATTGACGCGCGTGAGTGTTTGCAGTAGATTATGCTCCTTGACCATACGATGCAAATATAACTTCTTCAATCGAGGAGCATCAAAGCCTGTTTGTAGCATTTGAAATACGATGAGTAAATCAACTTTTCCGTCTTTAAATAAGTCAATCCATTTGGAACGAGCAGATTTAGAATTTCCATAACTGTCAAACAAAATAAGGGCGGCACGGTAGCGTCCTTTTCGAGGCACAGTCTTCTTGACTTCAATTTCATTAGCCGAGATACTGCGGTAGATTATTTGCCCATCCTCGCCCATATAATTATCAAGTTCCGAGTCATCGGCATAGTTTTTCAGAAACAGCTGATACATCATTATTGCTTGTTCTTTGCTGTTGCATACAGCAAGTGCCCCCAATGAAGGGTCGGAATACTTGCTTCGAAACTCCTGTAAATCGTTAATTATGTAGTCGAGTAACGGATGTACATAGTTTTCGTGGGCATAGACATCAACTTCTTTAACAGTTTGCTTTTTTACCCTTATGCTGTTAAGGGCTTCTTTCATTGTTATCTTAAAGTTCGATCCGATATCTTCGCGTATGAGCCGAAGCGTGTAACCATCTGCAATAGACGCATTGTAATAATATGTATGAATATAATCACCAAAAATATCCTTAGTGTTATATCCTTCGCCGATTATGGGTGTACCTGTCAATGCTATTTTGATTGCATTCTCATCGCTCGCAATCAAATTTTTTAAAAAACTGCCTTTGGGGTTATAATTACGGTGTGCCTCATCAATAAAATAAATGCGTTTTACCTTGACGTTATACGCATTTTTGGCAAGTGCTCGGCTGTCCTTAGAGAATTTTTGGATATTGACAACGGTTATTTCCAATTTTCCGTCTTGGTTTTGGGTAGTTACACCATCTTTTATAAGATTAGCAAAGTCCTCCTTACTTTGAATAGGATTTACTTTAAGTCCTCTACGGACAAACTCTTTTTGTGCCTGCTCTAAAAGATCAATACGGTCTACAATAAAGAAGAATTGAGGGACTATGCCTTGACAAGAATAATAATCAGTCAGGTATTTGACATTGAAATATGCAAGCGCAGTCTTTCCGCTACCTTGAGTATGCCAAATAATACCCTTGCGCTCCTCCTTATCAAGATGGCGTTCAATCGCTTTTGTTGCGAACACTTGAGGATAGCGCATAATGTGCTTTTGTAATCCGTTGGGATGATCTACATAGGCTATTCCATAGCGCAAGAAAAAGTAAAAACGCTCAAAACTAAACAGGCTCTCACAAATTCGTTTGGTTGGTGTTTCTACTTTGCAATTTGTTTTGTATTCATTATTATTTTTGTATTGAGGCACATTGTTGTCACGCAGCAATATTTCTTCATCCTTGGCAGATACCAGGTTATATCTTTTCTGAATAGGGAAACTGCTTTGCCCTTCCTCACGAAAGCAATTATAAAGGGTATTGATTTTGCCAATAGTGGCATAATATGCACCTTGTTTGAGTTGTTCATCATATTCCATGTCGTTGCTAAATACCATAATTTGTGTGATATTCAAATAACGGCGAAAACAAGGATTGGCAAACCTCGTCTTCATACGGCTACGCTCGGCATCGATCCCTTCATGATTATTCTCCTTTTTTACTTCAATAAAAGCAAGCGGCAAACCATTGATGAAAATGGTAATATCTGGGCGGAAATTGTCGCTTGACAAATCGCCACAAGTCATTTCTGTTGCCACTTGGAATGTGTTGTTACGAATGAAGTTCGTGGAAGAAGACAAGTCTATTATTTTGTTCGTGGTGTCAAGCAGTATTTCTTTGTAGAACTGCCTACCGAGATCATCGTTATTGAGTGACTTCTGAATGCGATGAAGCATAGCGTCTGCGTCTTCTTGTGTAGATAGAGGATTCAGACGTAAATAGGCTTCCGAAAACGGTTTTAACAAAATGTTTGTAAGAGTATCTGATTCTACTTTAGGAACGTGTACGTATTTAGTAGACAGTCCCTTTTGAGATATATAGTTATACCCCATTCCTATAAGATGGATAAGAGTGGGGAATTTTACTCTGCTATCTTCACTAAATGCACCCATTGCTTTTTCGTATTATTAAAGCAAAACACCTTCACTATCTTTGCGAGGCTGACCAAAGCCTATTAGACTGTGAAGATATATTATTGTTAATATTTTATTTCAGGTCATTAACGCATTATTTAGCAAATGCAAAGTTAGCACTTTTTATTGAGTTCTATTGCGTATTTGAGAATTGAGTTTATAAAAATCGTTGCAGAACGATATAAATATCAGGTTCAATATTTTGGTTTTAACGGCTTTTTGATATGTCATCACGCTTACCAACAGCTATAAAACTTGCAATCCGCAAAATAATGAAACAAAAAATCTCGTTTTCTCTTTTCGTCCGTATATAATCCTTTCTAACAGTGCCTTGTGCAGACTTTCAGCCCAAAGTGAACCAATATTAAGGACAAAAACGGTTATTGTCTTGAGATTGTAAATCTACACACAGCATTTTTCAGATATGAGATTGGTGCACTTTTTCTCGTAATCTCTCAAAACTTCGCTCTTGTAGAGAGCCTTTATCTCTGCCCTAAATGTTGGAGCAGGAATCCCGAATAATTAATATATTTTCCACTCGCTCATAGCGGTTGTACTATATTCGTTTGTCCTCATCTGTTTTTGATAGTATCGGTTTACTGCTACTTGGATTTTATCAACGACAATGTTGATACTCTGCGTTTCAACACTTTTATCTGAAGTACGATTGTTTTTACGTCCCACAAGCGTAGGAAAAATCTACCTTACAGCTGAACTATTTTATCTCTCCGTCTACTGTAAGGTGATATATCAAAGATAGGTTGCCGTTGGGCTTTTTCACATAGAATAATACTCTGAATATGCTTCACGTAACTCAACTCTTTTTGAAGTTACAAAATTAAATTATAGTGAGTTATCAATAACTAAGCAAATTTGCACAAAACACAGAAAAAAGAGATACTTAAAAAAAGCTCCATTCCACACGATAATAAAGTGGCAACTGAAATTTTGCGCTGTTTAGCTTATAAACAGTTTCAGATGGCTTAACGCTTTTCGCAAATTTGCGATTCTGTTAGGTGTTTATTTTATCCTTGTAAGTTTCTAATATTTTTTGCTATAAAAAAAATATTGTCTAACTTTGCATTTGAAATGACGAAAGAAGAACTTGTAACACGGCTACGTGACATAGAATGGGACGATTTCGAAGTCAAAGCTGCAAAATCAGAATTGCCGAAGAATATTTGGGAGACCGTAAGTGCTTTCTCAAATTGCTCCGGCGGTTGGATTGTGCTTGGTGTGAAGCAGTTTGGTAAGTCTTTTGAGGTTAGCGGTGTTGACAATATCGAGAAACTTGAACAGGATTTCTTTGGGACACTGCGTTCCAAGAAATTCAATGTTCCTCTTTTTGCAACACTTCATCGTTATGAGATTGACAGTAAGAATATTATAGCTTTTTATGTGCCGTCATCGGAGGTCAAGCCTGTTTATTTTGGTTCCCTCGAAAACACCTTTATCCGCATGGGTAGCGGTGACCAAAGAGCAACACAACAGGAAATAATGTCAATGATTCGTGACCAGTCTTTTGGTGTCCAGTCGCAGAAATCCATACCTAATACCAACATTGATATGCTCAATCATGATGCACTGGCTGATTTTAGAGGTGAGGTACGTCATTGGGGATTAGTTTCACATCTTGACAGCGTAAGTGATGAGGAATTTTGTAAAGGAGTAGGTATTACCGACCATTTCGGACAACTTACCTTTGGTGGCTTAATAATGCTTGGAAAAAATCCATATACCTTTAATTTTGTCCCGACATTCTGTGCTGACTATGTTGAGATACCCGGTGTAGGTGTAGAGGCGATGACGAATAATTACACATACCGCATACCTGAACAACAAAATCTTTGGGAAGCCAGCCGGGTTATTCTTCGCCGCCTCCGTACTCTTGTCAATACGCCGATGGTTGGCATCAACGAGCGCGGACAATCTGTCGAGGATTTTTCTGAATACAACATCCTCCGTGAGGCAATGGCAAATCAAATGGCCCATGCCGACCATTTCAGTCCTCGCCGCAGTTGTATTCATGTTTTCGATGATCGGATTGAGTTCCTTAATCCTGGAGGTATGCCGATGCCGTTGGATGTGATGGAAAGTTCGTTTGAGTCGCAGCCACGCAATCCAGTAATCGCAAAGCTATTCCGGCTTGCACACTTATCAGAAAACCTTGGTTATGGACTCCGCAAGCTCAAACGTTGGCAGGAAATAACCGGTCGTCCAATGCATATTGAAACGACAATTAATTCCGTAAAAGTTACTTTCGATTTCCAGACCCGTGAATCGGGGACGCGCGATGTCGCTAAAAGTGTCGCTAAAAGTGTCGCTAAAAGTGTCGCTATAAACTTGACTGAACGCCAGCAACAAATCATAACTCTAATCAGCAAAAATCCACAGACAACTAGAGCTGAGATTGCCTCTACCATTGGTGTTTCTGCAAAGACAATTGAACGTGAACTCGCCACCCTATCCGAAATAGTCCGCTATGTCGGTTCCAAAAAAGGAGGGCATTGGGAGATTATAACTTATGGTAACTAATCAATGTATTATGGAAACAATAATTATTATATCAATAATTTGTCTTACGCTGATAGCATTAGCGGGTTGTGTACTGTCTTACTTCCGGATAAAATCAAAGCAGTCAACAAGTACAATCTCATACATATTTTGGGGAAGTGTTGTCCTCAGTGTTTCAATAGCCATATATTCTCATTATTATTATGATAATGAAAAGGTTTTAGATTTCTTTTCTTTGGCCTCTGCAATTATTTCGATAATTCTCGCTATTATAACAATTGTCTATTCTTTTTACACGAACAGTAGGGCTAACGGGCAAATTGAGATACTTAATAAAGCTGCCCAAGATGTTCAACGGGCAAGTCAATCGTATGCAGAAAGTGCTGACAGCTTGGAAGCTAATATTGTTAAGATTATTAGCACGATTAATCGTGTTGAAGCAAAAACTGATAGAATTTTAATACATTCATTATCCGAAGGATCCAAAGCGACAAATGATATAGATCCTAATGATATCCATAATAATTTTGATATTAGAAAATATATACAAACCTTTGTGGCTATTTCATCTCCTTTAGGCATCATCGCAATGTATGCCTGCATTTTGTCTCATGAAAGAATGATGCCATTTCACATATCCTTATTATCTTCCGATGCAGACAATACAATGTATTGTGCAGGATTCTTAATCGCTACGACAGGCACAGGTATAGTTAATTCTACAATTGATTTTAACACAGGAATGATTACTGTTATTAATTATGTTGATGTAGTGAAGTCTGATATTGAAGAATGGATGAAGTCGCAACCTCAACAAGGATCCTTGCATGACCTTAAAGAAAAAATTGATGCTTATTTTTCGCAACAAAAATAATTTTTCAGCCAAAACAAGCGATGATTCCATAGATGGTTATTCCTTTCTACCTCGTGAAATAGATATATTCTTTCTGTTGTTGTATCTCCACTTCTTCGGGAGTCATTTGTAATATCGCAAATCTTAAAGTCAGGCTTATCCCTTTGACTGTATAGATATAGATTAAAAAGTTTAACATCTGAAGATATTTACGGTATGATTTGACAAGTGCCGCAAAGTTTGTTTCATTCAATGACGATTATTTTAGCTTGATTTTCTATGTGAATTTTAGTTTTTTCCTCTTTGAGGTGGGAGGAAGAATAGTAGTAGCTATCATTCTCTTCAAAAAGGATATCAATGGAGGACAAAATGAAGAAGATTATATGATAAAAATGGGCTGACAATTAATGCCAGCCCTTCTCTAAAATGTACAGATTAACTTGTAAGCATCAAAAATATTCATTATCTTTGTCTAGAGAGATATTTGAAATTATGCAGAACAACGCAATGGGTAGCTGGACTTTCACTACTATATCGTTACCTGTACCTTTTAACAAATAGTTTTAATAGCTGATTTACAAAAGATTAAAACGAACTACTTTGTTTTGCTACTTGAAACAAAGTGTTTCCCGCCTTGAAACTTTTAGTTTCAAACAAGGTTGAAACTAATTACGAAATAGCTTTACTAATTTTACTCAATGGTGGAATCTGGAGGCTGCAATTTGATTTGATTCACGATGAAGAGCAGGTGAAGGGGCGGCTATTCACCTACAAACTGCTTGTTTATCGGCCATACAGAAGAAAAGTGAAGGAGCTGGAAGAATTGGACGTATTATAGAGAAAGAGCATTGAATGATTCAAAACTGTATAAATCTGAATTCTTCTTTTTTTGTTGGTATCGTATAAGATTACTATTCAGCAAACTTTTGTAACTTCGGTATGTTTTTCAGGAAAGTATTAAGATATAATATCTGGTAGATAAGTCATTAATATACCTCCAAACGTGGCGTCGATGCACGCATTTTGATTTCCGCATCCAACACGATTGAATGATTGGGAGATGCCGGATCTTTGATTTTCTCTAAAATAAGTTCGGCAGCTTTTCTCCCCATCTGGTACAAAGGCGGTTCTACTGTAGTCAATTTGGGATAGACTATGTTGGAAAGTTCAGTTCCTGAAAAACTGGCTACGGCGATTTCTTCGGGTATTTTTTTTCCAAGTTCTCTCAATCTGTTCATAGCTCCAATGGCCAATGTTTCCGTAAAAGCGAAAATAGCATTGAAAGGAATATTTCTTTCCACTAATATATCCGCAGCTTTTTTCCCTTCTTCAAAAGTCATACCGGTTTTTATCAGCATATTATTCTTATCAAAAGGAATCCCGAATTTAGCCAAAGCGTCTTTGTATCCTCTGACACGTTCTATGGAGTTGTAAATATCGTCCGGTCCCTGTATATGAACAATCTGTTTGCGTCCGCTTCGGATCAGACTTTCTACAAGAAAGAATGACTTCATATAATCGTCCACTATTACCTGCGGAACTTCAAGTCCATAGGGAATACGATCATAGAACACCATAGGCATTCCCGCTTGCTGCAAACGAGCATATTCCTCCTTATTCCTTTTATAACTGCAAAGACAGATGATGATGCCATCCACCATGAATCCTTCCATCAGTTGCAGGTTCTCTTTTTCTTTTTCCGGATCTCCTCCCGACTCTGCAATAATCACCTTTATATTTTTGGTGTGAAGCACTTCTTGTATGCCGTTTATTACTCGTGAAGCAAACGGCGTAACCATTTCAGGAACGATCACTCCCACGGTATTGGTATGTCCGTATTTAAGGTTGATTGCTACAGGGTTGGGTCTATATCCCAATCTTTTAGCTGCTTCTATCACCTTTTCTTTCGTTTCTTTACGGATATTCTTGTCATCTCCCAATGCACGAGATACAGTGGAGACGGATATTGACAAATGTCGAGCGATGTCTTTTATGGTTATATACTTCATGCTGAATGATTGTTTAAATCAAAGCAAAGATATTGATTTCAAACAATAAATCCTAATATTGGAGTAAAATACGAATCCCATTTGCCTTTGTGTAATGCTTTTGTAACGTTTGCAGATTTTGGGAACGTTCCCGCAATCGTTTGCAGGCAAAAGAGTTAGGAAAAAACTTTTTTTCAAGCTCTTGTTCTTTATCTTTGCTACATCAACATGATGTCGAACTAAAGAAAAAGAACTATGAAAACACACCTCTTTTCTTATAAGTGCGGTCGAAAGCACATCAAAGTTTACCATCTATTTGAATTGGTAATAATTAAAGGATAAAAAACGGTCATGGACAAGAAAGTACGAAGTATAGAAATTTCGAAACGGGTTCCAATTGTGGGCAACTATGATGTAGTTGTCTGCGGTGGTGGGCCAGCTGGTTTCATTGCGGCCATTGCGGCTGCTCGCAGTGGTGCGAAAACTGCTGTTGTGGAACAATATGGGTTTTTAGGTGGAATGGCTACAATGGGGCTTGTTACTCCTTTGAGTGTTTTCACCTATAATAGTGAAAAGGTGATAGGCGGTATTCCATGGGAATTTATCGAACGGCTGGAGAAGATGGGAGGCTGTATCATTGAGAAACCTCTTGGCAATGTAGCTTTTGATCCGGAGCTTTACAAGCTTTTATGCCAGCAAATGATGCTGGAAGCCGGCGTGGATATGTATATGCACTCTTACTTAAGCGGTTGTCAGGCAAAAGACGGCAAAATATCCTGTATCCTCTTTGAGAATAAGAATGGGACAGAGGCCATTAGTGCCGATATGTATATCGACTGCACTGGGGATGGTGACCTTGCCGCTATGGCGGGTGTTCCGATGCAAACAGATGAATGTAAACCGCTGCAACCTCTTTCCACTTATTTTATATTAGGCGGTGTGGATACAGATTCGCCCATGATAATTGATGCCATGCACCATAATAAACAAGGGCAGAATTGTCATTGCATTGCAGTTCGTGAGAAACTTTTGGCAATGAAAGAGAAGCTTGGTATCCCCGAATTCGGAGGTCCTTGGTTTTGCACCACTCTTCGTCCGGGCGAAGTAACGGTTAATATGACCCGTACTGCAGGAAATGCCATTGATAATAGAAATTTTACCGCAGCGGAATGTCGCTTACGGGAAGACGTATTTAAAATAGCACGAATCTTTAAAGAGAACTTTGAAGAGTTTAAAAACAGTTATGTGACGACCGTCGCCGTACATGCCGGTATTCGTGAGACACGTCGTATCAAAGGTGTACATACCATTACAGCAGAAGAATATGTGAATGCTTATAAATATCCTGATAGCATATCACGCGGCGCACATCCTATAGATATCCATGTGGCAGCAGGTGCGGAACAGAGCGTGACTTTCCTTAAAAAAGCGGCGTATGTACCTTATCGCGCTCTTATAGCTGAAGATTTTTCGAATCTGCTCGTAGCGGGACGCTGTATTAGTGCTGATAAGACTTCCTTTGCGTCACTTCGCGTTCAGGCAAGTTGTATGGGGGTAGGACAAGCCGCAGGAGTGGCAGCCGCACAATGTATAAAGGCAGGTGTGACCGTACAAAAGGCTGATATTCACAATCTCATAGAGGAATTGAAGAAACTTGGAGCAATTATATAAAGAAGAACCAGAATATGGAACAGTTAGATTATATTATTATTTTACTCTACTTTCTCGGACTGATTGCCGTGAGTGTTGTGATGTCCCGGAAAATCAAAAACTCCGAAGATATGTTTATTGCCGGGCGAAATTCTTCGTGGTGGCTGTCGGGAGTCTCTTCCTACATGACTATCTTCTCGGCAAGTACCTTTGTCGTTTGGGGAGGCGTTGCTTATAAATCGGGACTTGTTGCGGTAGTTGTTGCACTTTGTCTTGGCATAGCATCGTTTATTGTCGGTAAATGGATCTCGGGCAAATGGCGGGAGCTACGTATTAAATCGCCGGGAGAGTTCCTTACTATCCGGTTCGGACACCGCACGGTAAGTTTTTATACGATTTCAGGAATTATAGCCCGTGCGGTGCATACGGCAGTGTCTCTGTATGCGGTAGCGGTTGTGATGTGTGCATTAATCAAAGTTGATGGTGGCAGTATTTTTGCAAGTACGGGTATGATGGGTGATTCACCGATGGGTTACCTAAGTATTTGGTGGGCGCTTCTTATCCTTGGTGCCATCGCTCTTGGATACACCATTGCCGGAGGATTTCTTGCGGTACTAATGACTGATGTAATTCAGTTCGGAGTACTTCTGGCCGTGGTTGTATTTATGATACCTCTTTCATTTAACGCGGTAGGAGGCGTAAGTGCATTTATTGATAAGGCCAGTGAGATATCGGGATTCTTCTCGGGCACATCTCCGACCTATACATGGGGGTGGCTTTTACTGTGGATATTTCTCAATGTGTCCATGATTGGCGGCGACTGGCCGTTTGTACAACGATACATAAGCGTGCCTACTACAAGAGACGCAAAAAAGAGTACTTATTTAATCGGAATTCTTTATATCGTCACTCCTCTCATCTGGTATCTTCCTACCATGATTTATCGTGTGATGGAACCCGGACTTGCGCTTGATTTGGATGCAACCACAATGACTTTCAACGGCGAACACGCTTATGTGAATATGAGCAAACTCGTGCTTATGAAAGGAATGGTCGGCATGATGTTGGCAGCGATGCTATCGGCTACATTGAGTAATGTTTCGGGCATTTTGAATGTATATGCCAATGTATATACTTATGATATTTGGGGACACAAAGAGAAAAACCGTCAGGCAGATGAGAAAAAGCGTATCAAGGTAGGACGTCTCTTCACATTTGTCTTTGGACTTGTGATTATCGCTTTGTCAATGCTCATCCCGTTTGCCGGAGGTGCCGAAAAGGTGGTAGTTACTCTTCTTACTATGGTGATGTGTCCTTTATATATTCCGTCGATATGGGGATTGTTCTCGAAGCGGCTGACAGGCAACCAACTTATTTCTGCAATGATTCTTACTTGGCTCGTTGGTATTATGGCTCGCGTCATAATTCCCGCCTCCGTTATTAGTCCAAGCCTTATAGAGTCAGTTGCCGGTTGTGTACTTCCTGTACTTATCCTTGCAATCATGGAAGTTTGGTCGGCACGTAAAAAGTATGAAGACAAAGGTTATCAAGCCATTTGTGAATATACTGATCCTGAAGCCGATCGCGAACCGACATTAAAGGAGAAAAAAGCGGTATTAATCTATTCACATTTGGCTGTTAACTGCTTCTGTATTACCATTGGTGTCGTTGCGCTCTTACTGATAGGTCTGCTTATTGCCGGCGATCCGAAGACCCTTGCGGTCAAAGGAATTGTGATAGGAAGTATCGTACTGATGATTGCCATGATACTTGCTTATGTGATATACAGAATTATATATGCAAGACGTCTGAAAATGTCTAGCTAGTCAATTATTAATAACCCTAAATACTAATCAAATGAATCTAAAGATGTTATTGTTTGCAAGTGTGTCGCTTGTGCTTTTTGCATCTTGTCATAACTCGGATGATCCGTATATGACACTCGCGACAAAGACACTTGATGTAGAAGCAGAAGGTGGACTTTTCACTGTTGACCTTTCATCTAATGTCTATTACAGAGTCAATAACGATTGTCAGACCGATGGAAGCGATAGCCATTGGGCAGTTGTTGATTCGCATGAGACACAAGGTGAGATTACTAAGTTTACAATCAAAGTCTCTGAAAATTCATCGACTAGTTCACGTGTCGGTGCCATTCGTTTCATTGGCGATGATGTAACTCCTCTAAAGCTGGTTATTACCCAAAAGATGATTGTTCCGAAAGGTATCAGTCCTATCACCGAATCGATTGACGCAACTACAACAGAATCCTCGTTCAAAGTCTTTGGAGATAAAGAGTGGAAGGCTGTGTGTACAGATGCGGATGTGACCGTTTCTCCTGCAAATGGGGTAGGCGAATGTGATATTAAACTTACTTTCCCGGAGAACAAGACATTTGCCAAAAGGACAATTAAAGTAACGGTAACCATCCAGGATGATACAGACTATACCTATACTCTTGTACAAGATGCTTTCTCGGGCATTTTGGCTGATTGGGACTTGAAGAGTTTAACTGCCAACACAAGTGGAACATTTGCTGATGATGAGGCACAGTCTGTATTCCCGGGAACCAATGGCAAGTATCTTGCTCCGAGTGCCGGAAGTGGTAAGATTGAGTATTGGGCATGTGACCGGACAGGTTATGTAGCGCAGACTGCCGTATGCAGCCGTGCCGTAGGTGGTAATGGTGACCCGTATGTATCAGGAGCTATTCCGGGTGATTATTGGTATGTCTATGGGGATATGAAAGGTACGACCATTCCTGCCGGTACCAAGATACACTTCTATTTTGTGACCAAATTAGGAACGATGTGTTCCAACTACTGGATGATCGAGTTCAAGGATGGAGAAGAATGGAAACCGGCTCTTCCGACTTCGACTCTTCAGGAAAGTGCGACAGAGACACTGTCGGGTGCACCTATCAATTATTCGGCAACTATTACCTACAACTTTGCGGGAATGTTGCTCGATGAAAAAAACAATGGCGCATATATCCCTGCCGAAGGAATATTTACCACGACTAAGGATATGGATGAGATTGTGTTAAGATTTGGACAGGCAGGCCGTCTATGTCTTAATGGCGCCAAATTCGCTGGAAAGTATATAGACTGTACACACGCAAGCGGCCAGACACGTTTTTCAGCGCAACATCCGAGTAATCCTGAAACAGGTGCGGCAATCAAAGAGTATAACCAACATGTATTGCTTGAAATCGTAGAATAAAGAGTATGAAAAAAAGTATATTAAGCCTGTTATTGGCATGTTTCCTGCAAATCAATCTGGCTTTTGCACAGAATGTAATGAAGGGTGTCGTTAGCGATGCCAATGGTCCTCTTGTCGGAGTGGTGATCCACGATAAAGACAATGCAAAAGGTACTACCTCCGATATGTCGGGAAAGTATGCGCTCAATGGCGCTGAATCAGGCCATACAATAGAATTCCGTTATCTTGGTTATGTGACCGAGACTGTGGTGTGGGATGGTAAGAGTGTAGTAAATATAAAACTTAAAGAGGATGCTGTACAACTTGAAGAGACAGTTGTTATCGGCTATGGATCTGTAAAAAAGAAAGATCTTACAGGTGCGGTCGGTGTAATCAACAGTTCGCTTATCGAGAAACAGAGCACGTCTCAACTTTCACAATCTTTGCAAGGACTGATTCCGGGACTGACGGTTACCCGTTCGAGCAGTATGCCGGGAGCGAGTGCTACGGTTCAGGTGCGTGGTGTGACAACAATGTCTGATTCGAGTCCGCTTATCCTTGTCGATGGTATGATGGTCAGTAGCCTCGACAATATAGCAAGCGAAGACGTACAGCAGATTACTGTACTTAAAGATGCAGCTTCTGCATCCATCTATGGTGCCCGTGCTGCTGCCGGTGTTATCTTGATAACGACTAAGGAGGCAACCGAGGGACAGCTTTCGATCGGTTACAACGGAGAGATTTCGTTGTCTTCTCCTACCGAATTTCCGAAATTTCTGACAGACCCTTATCACTACATGACAATGTACAATGAATGGTCGTGGAACGATGCCGGTAATCCTGCGGGAGGCGAATTTGCCAACTATTCACAGGACTACATCGACAACTATGCTACCAACAACAGGTATGATCCCATTCAATATCCTATCTATGATTGGAAAGACGCTATTCTTTCGAATACCGCTATGCGCCATAAGCACAACTTAACCATGACGTATGGCAACAAGGTAATCAAGAGCCACACTTCCGCTACCTACGAAAATGCCGACGCTATCTATAAAGGTTCAAACCACGAAAGAATCTCTATCCGTTCGCGTAATAATCTGAAGATTAGCGATAAACTCTCCGGTTCTATCGATTTCTCGGTACGTTATGCCACGAAAAATGACCCGACTTCCGGTAGTCCGATTCGTGCAGCTTATATGTATCCTTCCATTTATTTGGGACTTTATCCGGATGGCCGTGTTGGTCCTGGTAAAGACGGCAGTCTTAGCAATACGCTTGCCGCCTTATTGGAAGGCGGAGAGAAGAAGACCGTATCCAACACAATGACCGGTAAATTCTCGTTGAGCTATAAGCCCATAAAAGATTTGACCCTTACTGCCAATCTGACTCCTACCGTCGGGACTGTTTCAATCAAGGAGATGAAGAAAGCCATACCTGTTTACGATGCATACGAAACCGATGTTATGCTGGGATATGTTTCTGGATATACTTCCAATTCGCTAAGTGAAGAACGCCGTAACATCAAATCATTGGAGAAACAATTCATCGCTACATACGACAAGACCTTCAGCAAGGTACATAACTTCAATGCCATGGTCGGTTATGAAGATTATAGCTATACGTATGAAACGATGTCGGGATCGACCAACGATATGTCTTTGTCTTCTTTCCCTTATCTTGATTTGGCGAACAAGAATGCTCTTGCCGTAGCCGGCAATTCTTATCAGAATGCATACCGTTCATTTTTTGGCCGTGTCATGTATAATTACGACAGCCGTTACTACCTCCAGCTCAATGCTCGTGAAGACGGATCTTCACGTTTTCATAAGGATCACCGTTGGGGATTCTTCCCGTCCGCATCGGTGGGTTGGGTCATCTCTAATGAGAAATTCATGCAAAACATAACCCCGATAAACTATCTGAAGTTCCGTGCCTCTATCGGTACTCTCGGTAACGAGCGGATTGGAAATTATCCTTATCAGACATACATTTCGTTCAATAATGCCATTATGTATGACAGTGCAGGTTCTACGCCTCAATCTTCCATGTCTGCCGCTCAACAGGATTATGCGTATGAGAATATCCATTGGGAGAAAACACAGAGCTGGGATATAGGTGTGGATGCCGCTTTCTTTAACAATCGTCTTGACTTTAGCGCAGACTATTATTATAAGAAGACAACAGATATGCTCTTGTCAGTGGCAATCCCGTCGTTTACAGGTTATTCGGCACCTGACAGGAACGTAGGTAAAATGCATACCCGCGGTTGGGAAGTGAAACTCGGCTGGTCTGACCGTATCGGAGATGTAAATTATGCGGTAAGTTTTAATATCTCTGATTACAAGTCTATAATAGATAATCTTAATGGCAAGCAGCAGTTTAACAGCGATGGTGCCATTATTACCGAAGGCGCAGAATATAACTCCTGGTATGGATATAAGACTGCTGGTTTATTCCAGACCGCAGAGGAAGTCAGTGAAAGCGCTCTGCTTTCGGCTTCTACCAAACCGGGTGATGTGAAATATGTAGATGTCAGCGGTCCGGACGGCACTCCTGACGGAATTATCAATGAGACATACGACCGTGTAGTGCTTGGCAGCTCATTGCCACACTATCTATATGGAGGTTCTATTAGTTTGGGCTGGAAAGGTCTCTCTTTCTCCCTACTCTTCAATGGTGTCGGGAAACAACTTTCACGCCTCACCGAAAGTATGATTCGCCCCATGCAGGGACAATGGCTTCCGGCTCCGTCAGTCCTTCTGAACGACAATGGCAGCCGTAATTATTGGAGTGTATATAACACTGCAGAGCAGAACGCGGCAGCCAGCTATCCCCGTTTGAGCCATCAGGGCGGTGAATACAACAACTACAAAATGTCGGATTACTGGCTCAAGAGTAGTGCCTATATGCGTATAAAGAATATCAACGTTGGCTATACAGTTCCTAAAAAAATCGTCTCTAAAGTCGGAATCAAGGGACTTCGGGTGTACGTCAATATCGATGATCCATACTGCTTTGATAGTTATCTTTCGGGATGGGACCCTGAAGCAGGCGCTTCTACCTATATCACACGCACTTATACATTTGGAGTGGATATCAAATTCTAATGGAGTATGAAAAAATTACATAATATGAAAAAAATACATGTATTGATTTGCATGATAGCTCTTCTATCTGTAACTTCTTGTGTGAACCTCGATCTGAATCCTCCTTCAGCCGCATCCAGTGAAAACTGGTTCTCGTCACCGGAGGAAGTTCGAATCTCATTGAACGATTTTTATCGCAGTACCTTCTTTGTTATAGAAGAAGGTTGGACGCTGGATCGTAATACGGATGACTGGGCGCAACGAACCAACATTTATACCATTGCGGCAGGTTCACTGAATGCGTCTTCTACAAGTAATCCTAACATCAAGACTGTTTGGAGTTACACGTATAAGAACATTAGTCGTGCCAACCGAATTTTGGAGGCACTCGACAAACTTGAAGGCAAATATTCCACCACTGAACTGAATACGCTTCGTGCCGAAGCCCGTTTTTTCAGAGCATTTGCTTATTCACGTTTGATTACTCTTTGGGGAGATGTCCCTTTCTACGTGACTTCGATTACTCCGGAGGAAGCATTTGAGATGGGGCGTACCGACAAAGCTGTCGTTCTGAAACAAATTTATGACGATTATGACTATGCCGCAGAAAATTTGCCGGTCGCAAATAATAATAGCGGCGCCACCCGTGTGGACAAAGGAACGGCTTATGCTTACAAGGCTCGTACCGCTCTCTATCAACACGACTACAGGACTGCCGCAAACGCTGCGCAAGACTGTATGGATCTGGAAGTATATGACTTGGCCCCTGATTATGGAGAACTTTTCCGCGACAAGACAAGAGGAAGCAAAGAAGTAATCTTCTCTGTTGCTCACTCAAGCGACCTTGAGTTGGATGAAAACGGTAAACCTACTACACAGGCTATCGGTTCCTTTATTGCCCGTTCGGCAGGCGGTACACATAATGCACAACCTTCATGGGAACTTCTTGCTGTCTACGAAATGACGAATGGCAAGACGATTGATGAACCGGGCAGTGGCTTTGATCCTCACGATCCATTTGCCAACCGTGATCCCCGTTGCCTGGAAACATTTGCTGCTCCCGGTAGCCGTATCTATGGTATTGAGTGGAATCCTGCGCCAAACGCACTCGAAATAATGGACTATACGCAAAATCGTATGATTACAAATAAAGATTCCAAAGGCGGTTCGGATGCTTCCAACTGTGCTTACAATGGTTGTTGCCTGCGCAAAGGCGCGCAAGAATCATGGCGTACTACTTTGTATAACGACAACCCCGTTATTCTTATGCGTTATGCCGATGTTTTGTTGATGTATGCCGAAGCTAAGATTGAACTGGGGGAGATTGACGCTACTGTCCTTGCTTGCATCAACGATGTCCGTGCCCGTGCTTATGGCACCACCCGTACACAAACCAACGACTATCCGTCCATCACGACAACCGATCAGACGGCATTGCGCAAAGTGCTTCGCCGTGAGCGTCGTGTGGAGTTTGCATGGGAAAATCTGCGCTATTTCGATTTGCTTCGTTGGCATCAGTTTGAAAATGCTTTCGGACACAATATGTACGGATTTACCCGTACAGCCAACAGGGCAAAGGAATACTTTGCGGCAGGCAACTGGTTTTGGCCGGAGACTCCGACATTTGACAAAGACGGATTTCCTTCTTTTGAAGCGATGGCCGACGGAACCTATATCGTCCAGCATGGTGAACGTAAGTATGATGAGAAGATTTATTTATGGCCATTGCCAAGTGATGATGTATTGATAATGAATGGAAAACTTGTTCAAAATCCAGGGTACTAACTTTATTAAATAAATGATATTATGAGCATTGGAGAAATTTTATTGCGCAGTCGCTATCAACCATTGAAAAGGGTGTTGAGCTATGATGTATTCAACACCGGCTTTAACGGTTGGATGACATTGATGCCTAACTTTACGGAATATCCCGATTTTGATGTTCCCAAGACATTGGTCAATAAAGACCAGTGGCCACCGGTCATGCTTAGTTCCGCTACTTTCAGGTATCCGGGTACTCACGGAGCTATGTCCGGCACTTACTCTCTTAAACTTTCGACAAGACCTGTTGCCGCTCCTTATACGGAGATTCCGGCGGAAGGTTGTCTGGGACATGCCATTAAGCGGCTTTCGTTCTCTCGTCCGGGCTGTAAATATTTGCAGATAGAATGTTGGTTTACATACACGGCGGAGCAGGATGTGGTGGATGGCGGTGACCGTCCGCAACCGGGTTTGCATGAGAGTTCCATCCGCGATTTTGGTATGGGATTCGATGTACAGGAGGGTGGAAAACGTTATCATGTAGGAATTCGCTATCTCAATGCAGTAGATGGCAAATTAATGCAGAAGTGGCAGTATGAACATTCCAATGAAGACATAACCGACCGCGATTGGGCTTATGGACTTGACGGAGACTGGTGTAAGAGGGGAGTCGATCCCTGGTGGTTCGGCCGCCGTTATCCTAATGGCGACCACGATGGATTCAAGGATTTGAAAGATGGTCATCAGAAACTCATTTACAATGAGACCGACTGTAAACTCAATTGGCAATACATGCGTCTGAAACTTGACACAGAGCTTCGTGAATATGTAGAGTTCCAATGTCAGGACAAAATTTGGGATATGCGTGGCATTGCAGCCGATACCGTTGACGGATATGGACGCATCGACAATCTTATCAATCCTCTTTTCTGGGTGGGTACTGATACCAATCGTCGTGTATTCTTTTATATAGATTCTGTTGTTGTTTCACAAGAATAAAAGGAGGAATGTAATATATGAAAATGTTTAATGATTCCCATCTTGAGGTAAAGAAGTTCTTTAAAGGCACTTTCTTCACTCATCCTTACGAGGCTGGTTGGGCAGATGAGGCTATATTCTTTGTTATGGTTGAGAAAATAGAAGGAGATCCCGTATTCGAAGGTCGTGTACAACTATCGCAAGACGGTATACATTGGGCTGACGACGGTAGTGAGCCTACAATCTTCAAAGGACTTGGCCAACATATTATAAAGGTAAATTCAAATTTTGGTAATTATATTCGTCTTGCCGTCAGCATTGAAGGCGGAGAGATGTTTTTAAATCTTCATATAGCATGCAAAGGTTAATATTTATATTTAGTCTGTTCATCCTTGCGATTGTAGGATGCAGCTCCAATGAGTCTCACTCATTTTTGATTCGTCCGGATGGAGGTGGGGAAGATGCTGCCACTGAAATAGAGGTAGGTAAAACGATTCCTGCCTGGCAGGAGGGTGTGATGGATATTCATTTCATCAATACAACTACCGGTGAAAGCATGTTTGTAATATTCCCGGATGGTACGCAAATGCTTATTGATGCCGCAAGTTCGAGTGTTACGACCAACTCTAATAGTAATACGACCAACACCGGTATCCGTAGTCGTTGGGATCCGACTCTGACTTCTACCCGTGGTTCACAGATTATAACTGATTACATTCGTAAGTGTATGGTATGGACAGGTAACAGTACGATTGATTATGCCGTACTTACCCACTTCCATAATGACCACTTCGGCGGTTATACTTCTTCCTTGCCGAAATCTTCCAACTCCGACACTTATTCGTTAATAGGTTTTGCCGAGATTTTCGACAATTTCAAGATTGGTACGCTTCTCGATCGTGGCTATCCCGATTATAACTATCCGTTTAATATGGCGACAATGGCAGACAATGCTCCAAGTTGTAATAACTATATCAATGCAGTGAAATGGCATGTCGCCAATCAAAAGTTCGATGCTGCGATATTCAAAGCAGGGGCGAATAATCAGATCGTTCAGAAGTATAATCCTGCAAAGTACCCTACTGCAAAGGTGCAAAATGTGGCAGTGAATGGAGAGATCTGGACAGGTTCGGGCACTACCACAAAGAAGACATTCCCTGAACTCTCGGAGATTTCATACGAAAACAGTAAGAACATTACCTCCAGTGACAATTGTCCGCCGGAGAATATAACCAGTTGTGTGATGAAAGTTTCGTATGGCAACTTTGACTTCTTTGCCGGTGGTGACCTTCAGTATAACGGACGTTCGACTTATGCATGGAAAGATGCCGAATTGCCCTGTGCAAAAGCAGTAGGTCAGGTGGAACTGATGAAAGCCGACCATCATGGAACGAGCAACACCAATCAGGCGGATGCTCTGAAAGCACTCAATCCACAAACGATTGTTGTCAATTCGTGGGTAGATTGTCATCCCCGTACCGATATACTGAATTCGATGGAGACAACACTCCCTGCGTGTGACATGTTTATCACTAACTTCTGGCAAGGCGATCGCCCCAGTGGAGTAGACGACCGGGTTACGGCGGAAGAGGCTGCGAGAGTAAAGGGATATGATGGACATATTGTAGTTCGTGTGACCGATGGAGGAAACAAATACAGAGTTGTGACAATCACAGATTCTGACGGGGCAATGACTGTTAAGACTATTTCCGGTCCATATACAAGCAGATAATGAATACAAAATATTATGATGTAATAGTAGCAGGTGCAGGTCCTGCCGGGATATGTGCGGCTGTAGCCGCCGCCCGGCAAGGAGCACGTGTTGCCCTTATCGAAAGATACGGAGTCATTGGAGGTAACCTGACCGCCGGGTATGTCGGCCCTATTCTCGGTAGTGTAAGCAAGAACACGATGCGCGATGAGGTTTGTGCTATTCTTGGCGTCGAAGACAATGACTGGATTGGCGAACATGGAAATGCTCACGATTTCGAAGAGGCAAAACTTACATTGGCAGAATTTGTCGCCAGGGAAAAGAACGTCGATGTCTTTTTGCAATGTTGTGTGTCGGATGTTATTCGTGACGAAAAGGTGGTAAAAGGCATTAAGTGTGCAAGTAACGAGGGGACGCTCTGTTTTGAAGCCGCGGTTACGATTGACTGTACCGGTGATGCCATAGTATCTTTTCTTGCCGGTGCAAAAATAGAAAAAGGACGTGCTGACGGACTCATGCAGCCTGTAACCCTTGAATACACCATTGATGGCGTAGATGAATCGAAAGGAATTATCTGCATTGGAGATGTAGACAATGTCCAATTGAATGGCGAGTGTTTTCTTGATTGGTGTAAGAAGAAAGCCGATGAGGGCAAACTTCCCCGGATGCTTGCTGCCGTGCGTTTGCATCCATCGGTCAGACCGGGTTGCCGTCAGGTAAATACGACACAAGTCAATAGGGTGGATATAACTTCGGTAAGCTCTATTTTCACCGCCGATCTTGAACTTAGGCAACAGATACGCCTCCTGACTCAATTCTTGAAAGAAAATTTGCCGGGTTACGAAAACTGTAGAGTGATCGGAAGTGGTACAACAACCGGAGTGCGCGAAAGCCGCAGGGTGATGGGCGACTATGTGATTGATGCCGATGAAATGGCGGAAGGCTGCCGTTTTGCCGATGTGGTGGTACATAAAGCATTGTTCATTGTCGATATACATAATCCTGACGGAGCCGGACAGGCGGAACCAACCATCCAATATTGCAAACCATACGATTTGCCGTATCGTTGTTTTCTCCCGTTGGGCTTGGAAGGGCTTCTGGTGGCGGGACGGTGTATATCGGGTACTCACAGAGCTCACGCTTCATATCGTGTCATGAGTATTTGCATGGCGATGGGAGAGGCAGTTGGTATTGCTGCTGCCATGAGTGCGTCGCAGCACTGTACTCCGCGGGCTCTCGATGTAGGAGAGTTGCAGAAACGGCTTGAGTCGTTAGGCGTAGAGCTGTTCGATTAACGTAGAACATAATCATACTTTAAATTTATAGAGCATACTTATGAAAAAGATCTATTTGTCTGTCGTGTGCTTACTGATCTCTATTCCCCTTATCGCCCAGTTGTATGTAGAGCCGGAGAAAGAGGTAGAGTGCTCTGTCTTCCTGGCAAAGGAAGGACGGGGGCGGGCACAGCAAGGACTTGAAATATGGGATGATTACATATTCTCGTGCGAGGATGGAGGGCACGTGAATATCTATGATTTCAAAAGTGCCGATCCGAAACCTGTGGCAGGCTTTGAGTTGGCGTCCTCCCATCCGGACAACCATGTAAATAATGTATGCTTTGGCGTCGAGACAAAACGCGGAGCATCGTTTCCTCTCTTGTATATCACAAACGGGAAGGTAGGAAGCGAGTTGGAATGGTTGTGCTTTGTGGAGAGCATCACCCGTCGTGGAAAACGTTTTAGCAGCGAAATCGCACAGACAATTGAACTCGATGGCTCGAAGTGGGCGGAGAAAGGGTATGTCTCCATCTTTGGTGCGCCAAGCTGGCTAGTCGATCGGGAACGGGGCTTTATATGGATATTCTCGGCGCGTAAACGTACTGTGGCGAAGGTGACAAAGCATGCATGGGAAAACCAGTATGTCGCCACCAAATTCCGCATACCGTCGTTGAGTGAGGGGGCAAAGGTGCGCCTCGACGAAAATGACATTCTCGATCAAGTGGTGTTCCCCTATGAGGTATGGTTCACGCAAGCGGGCTGTATGCATGACGGTAAAATCTATTTTTGCTTCGGAGTTGGGAAACAGGATGACAGCCGTCCTTCCTGCATCCGGGTGTACGATACGGATAGGCGGACGATTACTGCCCGATACAATGTGCAAGAACAGGTTATTTACGAACCGGAAGATATTGTGGTCAAAGACGGGGTTATGTATGTCAATACCAATACGAATGCGAAAAAGACGTCTGATCTTCCTTGCATATTCAAACTCTCTCTTCCGAAAGAAAAGCCGGTGACCGAAAATCCTCTCGACGAGATACGCAGGGATCCGGAACGTGCGGGCGGTGTGTATTATGTGACCGATCTTTCACATCCGGTTACGCCGGCGCCCAAAGGATATACGCCTTTCTATATAAACGGCTATTTCCGTCACGGAGCGCGTCAGATAGACGATGAGGTGACTTATCCTGCCATATACGGCGTATTGGAGAAAGCTCATGCCACAAACAACCTTACCGATTTTGGGAAAGCCCTGTACGAACGTCTTGAACCGTTCAAGAAGAATGTGTTTTACAAAGAAGGCGATCTGACACAAATCGGTTATCGTCAGACAAGGGAGATAGGCCGGAGGATGGTACAAAACTATCCGGAAGTATTTGAAGGTCATCCCTATTTGAAGACTAACGCAACGAATGTGCTTCGGGTGGCAGCCACCATGCAATCTGTAAATTCGGGCATTTTGTCACTGCGCCCCGGGCTTGAATGGGCGGAGATAGACAACTCCCGTTCGTTCCTTGCCACACTGAATCCCTACGGTAACGTATGTCCCGACAGGAGTCCGCTTGATAAGTATATACTCGGTAAAGAAAACAGTTGGTATAAAAAATATCGTTCATATATAGATGAAAAGTTGGATGTGGATGCTTTTTTTACAAGACTGTTTATAGACGTAACACAAGTAGAAAGTGAGTATGACAAGTACGACCTGATCCATCGTTTCTGGTTAATGGCATCGCTGATGCAATGCCTCGACCGCCAAGTGCCTATATGGGATATCTTTACAGAAGAGGAAATATTGGCTTGGGCAGAAATCGAGAACTATAAGTATTTTGCGCAGAAAGGTCCTGAACCGGTATCTCACGGGCGTAGTTGGGGACTTGCATCCCGCACGTTACGCCATTTGTTAGACGAATCTGCCGAAGATCTGGTTCGCAAGCGTCATGGTATCAATCTCAACTTCGGACACGATGGCGTTCTGATGGCCATCTTGACCAATCTGCAAGCCGGAACGTGGGCGCGGGAGGCTGGTAATTCCAAAGAAGCGTTGCGGAGTTGGAAGTACTGGGATATTCCGATGGGTGCGAACCTTCAGATGATCTTTTACCAATCAGAAGGCAATCCGGACGTTTTAGTTAAGTTTATGCTGAATGAAAAAGACCTCCGGTTGCCGTTGGAAGCGGTTGAAGCATCTTATTATAAATGGAATGAGGTTTATAAATTCTATATAGAACATTGCGACAAGGTGGAAAAATCACTTGCCGAAACATTGAAATTATCGTATGAAGACTTTTAATTATAATCGTGCTGAAATAAAGGCTGGAATAGTACATTTCGGCGTTGGAAACTTCCATCGTGCACATCTCGAAGCTTACACAAATCTATTACTTGAAAATCCGTCACAAAGATGCTGGGGGGTATTCGGAGCCATGATTATGCCTACGGACGGGGTCTTGTTCAACGCCCTCAAGAAAGACGACGGCATATATCAGTTGACGACATGCAGCCCTTCCGGCGAACAGGATAGTATGCTGATTGGTTCGCTTGTAGAACTGGCCTGGGGGGAAATAGACAGTGAGCCTATCATCGCTAAAATAGCATCGGAGGAGATAAAAATCATCTCTCTCACCATTACCGAAGGGGGATATAAGGTTGATTTTAACCAATCGCGCAGTGTGTTCTGGTATGTAGCCGAAGGACTTAAACGCCGGATGGAGAAAGATTTGCCGATTACGATTCTTTCGTGCGACAACATGCAGATGAACGGCAATGCCGCCAAATGTGCGTTTATGTCATACTTCGAAGCGAAATATCCCGAGGTGGCAGCGTGGGCGAAAAAGAAAGTGACGTTCCCGAATTCGATGGTAGATCGAATCACTCCCGTAACAAAACCGGGTAAGGTTACAGATGTGTGTTGTGAAGACTTTATACAATGGGTGATTGAAGATAATTTCATTGCAGGCCGTCCTGCATGGGAGAAGGTGGGAGTTACATTCACCCATGATGTGACCCCGTATGAAATCATGAAATTAAGTCTTCTCAATGCGTCACATACTCTTCTTTCTTATCCTGCCTATATGGAAGGATTCAGAAAGGTCGATGCTGTAATGGCAGACGAGAGGTATCGTGCAATGATAAAGTTGTTTATGAACAGGGACGTTACTCCTTATGTTCCGGTTCCCGAAGGCGTTGACCTTGAAGCGTATAAAGACCAGCTTATCGAACGATTTTCAAACAAGGCGATCAGCGATCAGGTATCACGGCTTTGCGGCGATGGCATTGCTAAATTTGCCGTTTATGTGGTACCCATACTCAAACAGATGTTGCAGGATGGGAAGGATATTTCGATAGAGGCTTTCCTGATAGCTGTGTATTGCAAATACCTGATAGGTGCGCGCACCGAGTCCGGTGAAAATATAGCTATCTCCGAACCTCACATCACCCCGACGGACAGGAAGTTGATTTCGGGAGGATCGCCGGCCGAGTTCTTGAAAATATCACCTTTTGTGTCATTGGGACTGGACAAATATCCTGTGTTTATGGAAAAGTATGAGCAGTTTTATGCTATGCAGGTAGCAGAAGGGTTGAAGGTCTTATTACAGTAAACAACTAAAAAATACAAGGCAATGAAGAAGTTTTTCATAACGGTTGTTCTGTCGCTTTCGTGCGTATTGTCGGTTTCGGCACAAAAACAGACGGAGGCGTCAACGCTTAACCTGATAGGTAAGCCGTTTGAATCGACTCCCAATCCGTATCATAGAGTCGATACATTGGTTTATAAAGGTTTTAACAGGACGGAGAATCGACAACTCCGTTGCTCTGCCGGTATGGCTGTGTTGTTTAAAACGAACACGCGTAATATACAGATTACGACAAAGTGGGGATATGTATATTCGAGCCATTCAACCATGCCGATCTCTTATAAAGGATATGATCTTTATATCAAAAATGCAGACGGTCAATGGCAGTATGCGGCAAGCGGTTCATTGAAAGCGTATAAGGGCGAGAAAACCGAGACATTCATGCTCATTGAGAATATGGATGGTACGATGCACGAATGTATGATGTATATGCCGATGTATTCGGAGGTCATTTCTTGTAAGATAGGGATAGATGACGATGCTGTTATCGAACCGTTGAAGTCCGATTTTCGTCACAGGATAGCGGTATATGGCTCTTCGTTTACGCAGGGAGTGAGCACGGATCGATCCGGTATGAGTTATCCCATGCAATTTATGCGTAATACTGGTCTTCAAGTCGTGTCGCTCGCAACAAGCGGACGTTGCCTGATGCAGCCTTACATGCTCGATGTTCTTGCGGAAGTCAAGGCTGATGCCTTTATATTCGATACTTTTTCAAATCCTGACGCAGAACTGATAAGAGAGCGCCTGATGCCGTTTATCGATCGGCTTATAGCGGCACATCCGGCTACTCCGTTGATATTTCAGCGTACTATCTATCGTGAACGACGTTCATTCGATACAGTTCTTGATGCGAAAGAACGGGCTAAGGCGGCAACCGTAGAGGAGTTGTTTGCAAAAATCCGCACGAACCCGAAATATAAAGACGTTTATCTGATTACGCCTGATGCTTCCGATGCGCATGAGACATCGGTCGACGGAACTCATCCAAGTAGTTATGGATATGCACTTTGGGCGAAGTCAATAGAGACTCCGGTAATAGAAATTTTAAGTAAATATGGTATAAAATGAGACAAGCGGTATTAGTAGAACCAAAACATATTGAATTTCGTGAAGTTGAGGCGCCTAAGGCGTCGGACCTGAAAGAACATCAGGTACTTCTGAATATTAAGAGAATTGGTATTTGTGGAAGTGAGATACATTCTTATCACGGATGTCATCCGGCAACTTTTTATCCGGTAGTTCAGGGGCATGAATATTCGGCAGTGGTAGTCGCTACGGGGACGGCGGTTACGATCTGCAAGGCGGGTGACGTTGTCACCGCACGTCCGCAACTTGCGTGTGGGAAGTGCAAGCCTTGTCAGCGGGGAGAGTATAATATTTGTGAAGAGCTAAGAGTGCAAGCCTTTCAGGCAAATGGAGCTGCGCAAGACTTTTTTGTGGTTGATGATGACAGGATTGCGGTATTGCCTGAAGGTATGTCACTTGATTATGGGGCTATGATAGAACCGGTGGCAGTAGCTGCGCATGCAACCATGCGTGGCGGGGACTTGAAAGGTAAGAATGTGGTTGTATCGGGTGCCGGAACGATCGGTAACCTCGTGGCGCAGTTCGCTAAGGCAAGAGGAGCCAAACGGGTTCTTATTACCGATGTAAGTGATTTCAGACTTGAAATCGCTCGTAAATGTGGCATAATAGATACGCTCAATGTAGCTAAGACGCCGCTCAAAGAAGGAGCGAAGAGGCTTTTCGGGGATGAAGATTTTCAAGCTGCGTTTGAGGTTGCCGGGGTTGAGTCGAGTATTCGTTCGCTTATGGAGTGTATCGAAAAAGGGAGTACTATCGTTGTTGTGGCGGTATTTGGCAAGGATCCGTCGCTTGATATGTTCTATTTGGGAGAGCACGAACTGAAGGTGAACGGAACGATGATGTATCGCCATGAAGATTATCTTACGGCTATCGATCAGGTAAGTTTGGGAGCTATCCGTCTCGAACCGCTTATTTCAAATCATTTTCCGTTCGAGCAGTATGACAAGGCATATAAATTTATAGACGAGAATAGTGCAACATCCATGAAAATAATTATTAAACTATAAAACCATGAAAATAATAGGTATAGGAGAAGTTGTTTGGGATTGCTTCCCGGAAGGTAAGAGACTTGGCGGAGCGCCTATCAATTTCTGTTTTTTTGCAAAGGAGTTGGGAGCAGAATCATATCCCGTTACGGCAATAGGTGGCGACGAACTCGGTGATGAAACATTTACGGTGCTTAAAGAGACCGGACTTGATTTAGGATATATTTCCCGTAATATTTTGCCGACAGGTAAAGTGCTTGTGTCGTTGAATGAGGCCGGTGTACCGCAATATGAGATTGTTGAGAATGTTGCTTGGGATGCTATCGAGTGTAGTCCTGCGACCATGAAACTTGTCAGCGATGCAGATGCTGTTTGTTGGGGCTCTTTGGCACAACGAAGTGAAAAGTCACGTGCTGCAATCTTGAGACTCATAGATGCCGTGCCGGATACCTCTTTGAAGGTGTTTGATATTAATATCAGGCAACGTTTTTATTCGACAGACTTGATTGTGGAATCCTTGCAAAAGGCAAATGTGCTCAAATTGAATGAAGACGAATTGCCGTTATTGATTTCTCTTCTTTCCCTTTCGACTGATTTTGTGGAAGCTATCGCAGAACTCATTGCTCGTTTCTCGCTCAAATATGTTATATTCACACAGGGGGCAGTACGTAGTGGCATATATGATGTAAGTGGGGAAGTGTCATCCATAAACACACCTAAAGTCGAGGTGGCCGATACTGTAGGTGCAGGCGACTCGTTTACTGCTACCTTTGTTGTGAACATACTTAGAGGGACGTCGGTTGCTGAATCACACCGCAAAGCGGTAGATGTATCGGCATATACTTGTACACAAAGGGGGGCTATTAATCCGTTGCCGGATAGTAAAAAGTAATATTGGGTACTCCACATAAGGAAGTTTCGTACTTGGTTTGAATGATTCTTCAAACCAAGCGTGATGAATATGCCTTGTTTTTATTAAATGCGGTTTAATCTCATTAATTAACCGCAAAATTTGCGGCTTATCATACCTCTTTTAACCGCATTTTTATAGATAACTCCAATTTAATAGTTATTTTTGCAGAAATAACTGATGGTATGTTTATCCATGAAATAGAAAATTGGAGTTCATTCAGATGGAACGCTGAAAGATTGTCAGATGCGATAGCCCTGACAAACAGGGCTATCGGATATCTTGTTGGAAGGTTAAGTACAATTGGATTTGATAGTCAGATGATCGCTACGGTGGAAGCTGTGACGCATGATGTTGTTGCATCTTCAGAAATTGAAGGAGTAACTTTGAATACAGCAGAGGTACGTTCTTCCGTTGCCCGAAAATTAGGTGTAGCTGTACCCGATGTGAAAGAACCGACGCATTATATTGATGGAATGGTCGAGATGATGCTTGATGCTATAATGAATTACGAAACTCCGTTAACACATGATAGATTATTCGGATGGCATTCCGCACTTTTCCCAACAGGTAAAAGTGGCTTTTCTGATATTTTAGTGGGAAGTTATCGTACTGAAGCTATGGAGGTTGTTTCCGGTACATTTGGGCGGGAAAGAATACATTATCGTGCTCCCGGGCCGGAACGTGTATATGACGAAATGGATAAATTTCTTTTATGGTTTAATGCCCCCAATATAGCTCCGTCATTATTAAAGTCTGCAATTGCTCATTTCTGGTTTGTATGTATCCATCCGTTTGACGATGGGAATGGTCGTATTGCGAGAGCTATATCAGATATGGTATTATCCCAGACAGATCGCAGTAAATTGCGATTCTTTAGTATGTCTATGCAGATTAATAAGGAAAAGAAGGCTTATTATCGTATGCTGGAACAGGCTCAACGTGGAAATGGTGATATTACAGAATGGTTAGAATGGTATCTGGCTTGTCTTAAACGGGCTATTGATGAATCCAATGGCTTGTTAAGCGGCATATTGAATAAAGCGATTTTTTGGAAAACTCATTCGGGGGGCATTATAACTGAAAGACAACGAATGATCCTCAATATATATCTGAATGGCTATGAAGGAAAACTTACTGCAAAAAATTGGAGCAAGTTGGCCGAAGTTTCATTAGATACAGCTACCAGGGATGTGAAGGATTTAGTGGCAAAGGGAATTCTTTCGCCTATACAGGGGCGTGTCAGGGATGTATCATACACATTAAATTATGTAGAATCAGATACCCGAGTAGCTGACTTTACTGATTCTGTACTGATAAATCGTGATGGAAATGATTATATATCTTCTATGTATAAGAAGCAAAAAACTGTAGAGGAAAGAATTTCTCCATTGGATAAAATGCGTTTTGAACAAAAGGAGATGTCAATCGACGATTTGGTATATAAGTATTTTGCATATCTCATTGGATAATAATAATTTGTGAAATAAAGAAACCCATGTTGAAAATATTAGTAACCTACGCCGTACAAGGCGAATTTGTAGAACTTAAATGGCCGGATATAGAACCTTACTACGTTCGTACAGGTATTGGTAAAGTTAAATCAGCCTTTCATTTGGCAGAGGCAATCCGTCAGGTACAACCGGACTTGGTGCTCAATATCGGAAGTGCTGGAACAGTCAATCATCAGGTAGGAGATATTTTTGTATGTCGCAAGTTCATAGACCGTGATATGCAGAAAATGAAAGAGTTCGGATTGGAGTGTGAGATCGATTCATCAGCTCTGCTCGAAGAAAAAGGTTATTGCACGCATTGGACGGAACATGGAATCTGCAATACAGGAGATGGCTTCCTTACCGAGTTGACTCACGTTAGCGGAGATGTTGTAGATATGGAAGCATACGCACAGGCATTTGTTTGCCGTTCAAAAGAAATACCGTTTATTTCCGTGAAATACGTGACTGATATTATTGGTCAGAACTCCGTGAAACATTGGGAAGATAAACTTGCCGATGCACGGCAGGGACTATCACACTATTTCAATGTCTTGAAAGAAAGAATATGATAAGTGACTCCTGCGGCTATCAATCCCAGGAGAATCTTTACCCATATAAAAGGAATCAGGAAGAAAATGCAATAAAGCATCGTTCCCCACATTAATACGAGAGAAATTATTTTAGCACGGAGAGGAATCGCCTTGTTTTCGCGGAAATTGCGGATATAAGGACCGAAGTGCCGATGATTGAGCAGCCAGTTATATAATCGGGGTGACCCTTTGAAATAAAGGGCGGCGGTGAGTAATAGAAAAGGGGTAGTGGGCAGTAGCGGCAGAAAGATGCCGAGAATACCGAGCGCAAGGGAAATACTACCTAAAACAATATATAGAGTTTTCATGCGGCAAAGATAGTGCAAAAAAAGGGAAAAAATAACACTCTTTGCTGGATGAAAACTCTATTTTATATTACCTTTGCCGTTGCATCGAGGTGACATTAGATGCGTGTAACTATTAAAATACATACACTCATGTTTACAGTAATCAAACGCATGGAGATCTCGGCTTCTCATAAGCTGGTACTCCCGTATCGCAGTAAATGCGCCAGTTTACACGGTCACAACTGGATTATCACCGTCTATTGCCGTTCCGCGCGGCTCAACTCCGAAGGAATGGTGGTAGATTTCACCCGCATCAAAGAAGTAGTCACGGAGAAACTCGACCATCAAAATCTGAACGAAGTACTCCCATTTAATCCCACAGCGGAGAATATCGCCCGGTGGGTATGCAAACAGATTCCTCAATGCTATAAAGTAGAAGTGCAGGAATCGGAAGGAAACATTGTCATCTACGAGAAAGATTCCGGCAGCACAGAAGGACAAGAATAGCAAACTAAACAAATTTTGATGATGAGAAAGATTAATGAAATCTTTTACAGCTTGCAGGGTGAAGGCTACCATACCGGAACTCCGGCCATCTTCGTCCGTTTTTCCGGCTGCAACCTGAAATGTGACTTTTGCGACACACAACACGAAGAAGGAAAAATGATGACCGACGATGAAATAATCGCCGAAGTGAAAAAATATCCTGCCGTCACCGTTGTCCTTACGGGCGGCGAACCTTCCTTATGGATAGACGATGAATTGATCGACCGTTTGCATCAAGCAGGCAAATATGTGACTATCGAAACCAACGGTACACGCCCCCTGCCGGCAGCTATCGACTGGGTGACCTGCTCCCCCAAACAAGGGGCGAAACTTGCCATCGACCGGATGGATGAAGTGAAAGTGGTCTATGAAGGACAAGATATAAGTATTTTTGAACTACTTCCGGCCGAACATTTTTTCCTCCAGCCTTGTTCTTGTAATAACACTGCTTCAACAGTGGACTGTGTAATGCGACATCCCAAATGGAGACTCAGCCTGCAAACACACAAATTAATCGACATCCGTTGAACAAAATAGACGGGTGATGCGGAAGAAGCTTAAATTATTACAAAATATAGTATGAAAGTAGGTTTGTTTATTCCTTGTTATATCAATGCTATTTACCCCAATGTGGGAGTGGCATCGTATAGACTATTGAAAAGTTTGGGAGTAGACGTCGATTATCCGTTGGATCAGACTTGTTGCGGACAACCGATGGCAAATGCCGGTTTTGAAGATGAATCGATGAAATTGGCACTCCGTTTTGACGATCTGTTTCGGGAATACGATTACATCGTCGGCCCTTCCGCCAGTTGTGTGGCATTTGTGAAAGAGAATCATCCGGGCATTCTGGAGAAAGAAGGACATGTTTGTCAGAGTGCGGGAAAGATTTATGATATTTGTGAGTTCATTCACGATGTCTTGAAACCTTCCAAAATTCCTGCACGCTTTCCTCATAAAGTCAGTATTCACAATAGCTGTCATGGGGTGCGCGAACTGTTGATTTCCGCTCCCACCGAACTGAATATCCCTTATTACAATAAATTGCGTGACCTGCTCAATCTGGTAGAAGGCATCGAAGTATTCGAGCCCAGCCATATTGACGAGTGTTGCGGCTTTGGCGGAATGTTTGCGGTGGAAGAGCAGGCAGTCTCCGTCTGCATGGGGCGTGATAAGGTAAAAGATCACATCGCTACCGGAGCCGAGTATATTGTCGGAGCGGACAGTTCCTGCCTGATGCACATGCAAGGTGTCATCAAACGGGAGCATCTGCCTATTCAGATTATCCATATTGTAGAAATTCTAGCGTCGCAATCATGAGTACAAAACATTCAAAGGCTGCCGAAAAGTTCTTGCAGGACAGCAAGATGGCAGCATGGCATAATGAAACCCTTTGGATGGTCCGTGCCAAAAGGGACAAGATGAGTAAGGAAGTTCCCGAATGGGAAGAGTTGCGCAACAAGGCTTGCGAGTTGAAACTATACTCCAACAGCCACCTCGAAGAACTTCTGCTGGAGTTTGAGAAGAATGCTACCGCCAACGGCGCCATCGTACATTGGGCAAAAGATGCCGATGAATACTGCGCCATCGTCTACGAAATACTGAATGAGCATAACGTCCACCATTTCATCAAGAGCAAATCCATGCTCGCCGAAGAGTGTGGATTGAATCCTTTCCTGATGGAGCGGGGTATTGATGTCGTAGAGTCCGATTTGGGCGAACGCATCCTGCAATTGATGCATCTCGAACCAAGCCACATCGTACTGCCCGCCATCCACATCAAACGGGAACAGGTAGGCGAACTATTCGAAAAGGAGATGGGCACGGAAAAGGGGAACTTTGATCCTACCTACCTGACTCATGCCGCACGTAAGAACCTGCGTCATCTCTTCCTCAATGCCGAAGCCGCCATGACAGGCGCCAACTTTGCCGTCGCTTCAACCGGTGACATTGTGGTCTGCACCAATGAAGGAAATGCCGATATGGGTACTTCCTACCCGAAACTGAACATTGCCGCTTTCGGTATGGAAAAGATCGTCCCGGATCTGGACGCATTGGGTGTGTTCACCCGATTACTCGCCCGTTCGGCCACCGGACAACCGGTGACAACATATACTTCTCATTACCGCCGTCCCCGCGAAGGCGGTGAATATCATATTATCATCGTAGACAACGGCCGGAGTGCCTTACTGTCCAAGCCCGACCATATCAAGACATTGAACTGTATTCGTTGCGGTGCGTGCATGAATACCTGCCCGGTGTACCGCCGGAGTGGAGGTTACTCTTATACATACTTCATCCCCGGACCTATTGGCATCAACTTGGGTATGGCCCATGCTCCGGAGAAGTATTATGATAATCTTTCAGCCTGTTCTCTGTGTATGTCCTGTTCCGATGTTTGTCCGGTGAAAGTAGATTTGGCAGAACAGATTTACAAATGGCGTCAGGATTTGGACGGACTGGGGAAAGCCAATACGGGAAAGAAGATCATGTCCGGTGGTATGAAGTTCCTGATGGAGCGTCCGGCATTGTTCAACGCAGCCTTGTGGGCAGCCCCGGTGGTAAATGGCCTGCCTCGTTTCATGAAATACAACGATCTCGACGATTGGGGAAAGGGGCGTGAACTGCCGGAATTTGCCAGCGAGTCGTTCAATGAAATGTGGAAGAAAAACAAAGTACAGGGAAAGGAGGAATCCAAATGAGCAGCAGAGAAGAAATATTAGCCAGCATCCGCCAGCATACGCAGACGCGTTATGATAAACCGGATATTGCGGATATGAAACGATTGTCATATCCTGATAAGATAGAACAGTTCTGTGCAATCAGCCGTGCAGTGGGTGGTACGGCAGTTGTATTGGGTGAAGGGGAAGATGTGAATGCGGTCATAAGACGGACTTACCCGGATGCTATGCGCATTGCTTCCGTATTGCCGGATATTTCCTGCGCTACGTTCAATCCCGATAATTTGGATGATCCGAAAGAGTTGGACGGCACAGATGTTGCCGTAGTGAAAGGAGAAATCGGAGTAGCCGAAAACGGAGCCATCTGGATACCGCAGACGGTGAAATATAAAGCGATCTATTTTATTTCGGAGAAGTTGGTCATTCTGCTCGACCGGAATAAAATTGTAGATACCATGTATGACGCCTACCGTGAACTGGACGGACAGGAATATCAGTTCGGAACGTTCATCTCCGGTCCGTCAAAGACTGCTGATATTGAGCAGGCTTTAGTGATGGGAGCGCATGGGGCACGGGACGTGTTAGTGATATTAACCTAATGTTTCCGTGTTGATTATTCTAAAATAAATTTGGTTTCAAAACAATGGAGTTTTATATTTGTTAGTACAAACGAAATGGAGACTCCGTTGACGCTGTAAAAACAGAGGCTCTATTGATAAGAAATAGAGCTTTTGTTTTATATAAACAGAGCTTCCGTTTGATGTAAATAGAGGCTCTGTTTGGATAAAGTCCGGCTTCCATCGGATGTAATAGAGTCTTTGGGAGAATATAGTAGAATCTCCTTTGATGTAAATAGGATATCTGTTTCTGTTTGTCCATAGTAGATAAATGAATTTGTAGGATAAGAGTAGTAAAACGTTTAATTATAAATTATATGTATGCCAATAAAGTAAAGAAAATAGCCGCCGTCCATGACCTTTCGGGAATGGGGCGCGTATCTCTGACCGTCGTCATTCCTATTCTTTCATCCATGGGTTTTCAGGTCTGTCCGCTTCCTACGGCTGTGTTATCCAATCATACGCAATATCCCGGTTTCTCCTTCCTCGACCTGACGGACGAAATGCCGAAGATTATTGCCCAATGGAAGAAATTGGAGGTAGAGTTCGACGCTATCTATACCGGATACTTGGGTTCTCCGAGACAAATTCAGATTGTTTCTGATTTTATCAGGGACTTTCGTCGGCCGGACAGCCTGATCGTTGCCGATCCGGTGTTGGGAGATAACGGACGGTTGTATACCAACTTTGATGGAGAGATGATAAAAGAGATGCGCCACTTAATCACGAAAGCAGATGTGATTACCCCTAATCTGACGGAACTATTTTATTTATTGGATAAACCCTATAAAGCAGATAACACGGATGAAGAGCTGAAAGAATATCTTCGTCTTTTGTCCGATAAAGGTCCGCAAGTGGTTATCATCACCAGTGTTCCTGTACATGATGAGCCTCATAAAACGTCTGTCTATGCTTATAACCGTCAGGGAAACCGCTACTGGAAAGTGACCTGCCCTTATCTGCCTGCACATTATCCCGGCACGGGCGATACTTTTACAAGTGTCATCACCGGCTCTTTAATGCAGGGAGACAGTCTGCCGATGGCATTGGACCGTGCCACACAGTTTATCCTGCAAGGTATTCGTGCCACTTTCGGGTATGAATATGATAACCGCGAGGGTATTCTATTGGAGAAAGTGCTTCATAATTTGGATATGCCAATACAGATGGCTAGTTACGAACTGATTTAAGATAGGCTTTGTGTTGTTATTACTATGCCAATAGGTTGGCACAACAATGCCACCTTGTTTGCATGTCTGTGCCACTGTGTTGGCACAAATGTGCCTTCTTATTGGTATTTATTAAGTTCAGAATCGTACTGTTACTCTTGCCGGGAGTTTTCCACTTGTCCACTTAGGCCCTTCTTTGACAAGCCGGATGGCTTCTTTATCAGCGAATTCGCATAATCCATGAATAACAGTGATATTTTGTGGCTTTCCTTCTTCATCAACAAAGAAAGAAAGGACTACCTCCCCTTTAATATCTTTACAGTTATCATCCGTTGGACGAACGAGATTCTCTTTCAGGTATTTTTGATAGCTACGTTTACCGATGACAGGTTGCGGAGTAATCTCTTTCTTTGCCTGTTCCTTAACCGTCACAACATTTCCGGTAGTTGTTGACTTCTTATTTTTCTTAGCGCCGTATCCCACTACCACCACTTCATTGAGTGCCTGTTTGTTTTCGTTCATGGCAATGAGCATCGTCCGGCTGGTATCTATCCGGATTTCTACCGGATTATATCCGATATACTCCGCTGTCAATCGTTTCTTATCATCCTTTTTGACTAACGAAAATTCTCCATTCATATTTGTGATGGTTCCGATATTCGTTCCTTTATATGTCACACTGGCTCCGATAAGCGGTTCTCCTTTTTCGTCGGTCACTCTCCCTTTAATCATGTTCTTTTGAGGAAGGATAGTCGCTACCTTAGCCAACTTCATTTTCTTATCAGATTCAGATTCGAAAGTATCCATCGTTGCTACTACTTCTTGCAATGCGGCAGTCTCTTCCGACACTTCCTCCATTACCGGCACAGTTGCCACAGGCGGCGTACCTTGTTGTGGTTGGGAAGTCGCTTGGATTTTGGCAATCATATCTTTCTTATCCGCTTGTTTCGCAGTAATTTCGGAAACAGGAGTGGAATCTTCGGAAGCAGGAGTGGAATCCGTTTTTACCTTTGCGGTAGCCAATGCGATTTCCTCTTGCGGAGTTACCGGAACTGTTGGAGTTGCAGGAATAGCCGGAGTAGGCGGAGCTGCAGGTTCAGCCAACTTGGAGGAAACACTCTCTTTGGCAATGAACACTTCGTCCGTCATACTCTTTTTCAGGAACAGGAAATAACTGCTGATACCGAATCCGATAGCCAGACAGGCAGCGATGCTCCAAGTGATAGCACGGGTGTTCTTTTTCTTTGCCGAATGAGCTGAAACCTGCATCCGCAGTTTCTCGATCCGTTGTTCGTGATTTCCCTCCACTTGGCTGTAACCATCCATAGCATCGGCCAGGAAAGGATCCTGCATCGACTCTCGTTCCAGTCGGTGTGCCTCTTTTCCTTTGCGGAGTCCTCGTATGTAGTCCAATAGTTTCATAGGGCTTGTTTCTTGATACAAATTTTTAAATTTCGCTTTCCGTTCTGGATATAGCTTTTCACATTGTTCAGAGTAAATCCGGTCTGTTCCACAATGTCGGCATACGACATTTCTTCCAGAAAGAAACGCGTAATACTGGTCCGTTGTTCTTCGGGCAACTTTTCGAGACAGTGATGTAATGCCTTCAGTTGTTCCTCCGAACTTTCCTCTTCACTTAATAGATGCAGAAATTCGTCAGATTCCATAATATTAACCGTATAATCTAACGGAATTTCTTTATTTTCCTTCCGTAAAAGTTGCAGGCAATGATTCTTCGCCACCCGGTAGAGCCATGGCTTGAAAACTTTTATCTCATAATTTCCCAGTTTAGGCAATAAATCTTCAAACAACTGCATGACTGCTTCCTGTGCCCGGTCTTCATCATGCAGGTATTTCAGGCAAAGTCCGTACAGTAACGGGATATATCGGTTATATAATTCACCGAAATATTCTGTATCGCCGGACTTCGTATAGTGTATCAGTAATTCCTCGTCCGATAGTTTCGATATGTTTCTTTTGAAAAACAACATCTATTCCTCTTCTTCGTCGATAACAACTTGATATTTTTCTTTCATTCTTTCAAAATCACCTGTTATCTGCTCCAATATTTCATGTGTATCCGTACTCTTTACCAAAGCGGGCATACCATAATAGATGGATGCTTTGTATGGCAACAGGATCATCTTTCCTTTGGGTAAAGAGCGTCCCATACCGGTCATGAATACAGGAATATATTTCACTTCAGGTCGTAGCGACAGGATACGGGCAATGCCGGATTTTATTTTTCCCATCTGCTCCGGTTTCCCTCTAGTTCCTTCCGGAAAAAGAATCAGTGAATACCCGGCATCGATGGCTTCAAGCATCTTACGGATCGGATCGTGCTCCGAATCTTTTTCCCCTTTTCTTCTGATAAGAAGCGTATTGATGAAAAAGTTGCTGATGGAAGCCTGAAAGCGGGTTTTCCCGAAATAGTCTTCTGCTGCCACGGGTTTGACTTTCCACAAAAGTTCGCCGGGCAGGGAAGCCAACAGGCTTAGGGTGTCCAGGTGACTGTTATGGTTGGCAAGGATAATGAATTGCTTTTCTTTTTTAAGGAAGCGGCAATCGGTGAACTGAACCCCTACGATTAATTTCAGGAACCATTGGAAAACACCTTTATATATAATCTGCATCGCAGCAGCTTGCATGAATCTTTTTTCCATTCTCTCCGTTTAATATGCAATGTAATAAACTAAATGAAAAAATACAGGAGCAGTGTAGGACAGCGAATCTATCCGGTCGAATACTCCTCCATGACCGGGAATACTGTTCCCCATATCTTTAATTCCTTTATCTCTCTTGATAGCGGAGATGACCACGTCTCCCGAGAATCCGGCAATCGCAAGGAGGGCGCTAACCAGAATAACGTTGGGAGCGGAGAGGGGAGTCAGGAAACCGAGGAAGTAACCAATGACAGTGGTACTGATGACACCGCCCAGGAAACCTTCCCATGTCTTGTTCGGACTTACTTTCGGAAGAATCTTATGCCGTCCGAGAAGTTTGCCCCAGATAAATTGCATGATGTCATTGATTTCCGTAAGGAATACAAGGAACAACAGCAGGCCCCGTCCTCCAGAGCTGAATCCCGGTAGTTCGGGAAGCGACAGGAGATAAGCGAGGTGGCTGATACCGAATACCGAAAGCATCAGAATCCATTGCAAGAGTGCCATCGACTTGGTGATTCCGTGTGTGTCTCCCTTTAAAACCAGCCGTAAAGGCAATACGAGGAACATGACTACCGGAATGAAGATGATGAATGCTCCATACCAGGCAAGGTAAGCCAGATAATATTGAATGGGGATAGACAGTATACCCCAAAACAGTGCTCCGCGATCTGCCTCTCTGAATCCCAATACAGAATAAAGTTCTCTGAAAGCAATGAAAGAGAGAAAGGCAAGGAAGAAATAAGAAATGTTATAGCTGATAAATACAGCACCGATAAACATACCCGCCATGATCCACCATGAGCGCGTGCGTGCGGCGAGTTCGCTGATATTTGTTTTCGGAGATATCTTTTTTACAAGGAAAAGAATAAGGCTTGCCGTAACAAGCAGTCCGATGATAAGCGAGATGACAATAATCAGTTCATCGCTTAATGTAGGGAATATTTTATCCAGTAGATTTTTCATTTTATTTCAGTGTTTGTTGTGTGTGACATGAGGTACAGGCGATGTATCAGTGTCGCGATAAGACCGATGTTGATAATGATTAGAGCGATGAAGCATACCATCCGGTCGTATCCTGAATGGATGGTGCAGGTGGCGACTACAAAGGTCAGTGTCAGCAATGCCATGCGGTGTTGTTTGGCCATCGGACCATTAAAGAAATGCTGATGTGTTTTATAGGCTCCTATCCAGCGGAAATAAGCTGTCATAACAGCAAGAAGGGCGCCCAGCCATCCCAATTCGACTCCGAATCCACCTGCTACATACCCGACGGGAATGATGAACAATGCATCAGCAAAACGGTCGGGCATATCGTTATAAAGATCTCCGTTGGCACTTTTCTTTCCTCCTTCAATGGCAACCATCCCATCGAACAGGTTGCAGAGCAACCGCGACTGCATACAAACGATGAACAGAATATAGGCTACATATTTATTGAAGCCGGGATAAATAACTGTGCCAATCAGCAGGAGGCAACCTACCATAGCGAAGAATACACTCATCATGGAAATTTGATTGGGAGTGACACCCCAACGAGTTAGTTTGCGGGCAATGTTATTAGCCCAGGCCGTGTTTCGCGAGGCTATTTCCCGCCTTCCGTCGACTTCGTTTTTCATATTTGTGATATGTTTATGATTCGCAAATATACACATCATCTGATGAGTGGCAAAGGAATAAGGGAGAATTTTGAAAGGACTCTTTTTTTCTGCCGGATAAAAAAAGTTCAAGTCATTTATGGAATCAGTGTGAAATCTGCATCTCTATAGTAAAAGCGAACTATTAGTAACATTTTAAATAATGAAGTTATGAAAACAAATCAATTCAGAGCAATGATGCTCGTACTGCTGATGGCAGTTGTTTCTTTAGGTATGGTGAACGCGCAAGCTATTACCGTGTCGGGTACTGTGACGGATGCAAAGGATGGAACTCCGCTTGTTGGCTGTTCGGTACAGATAAAGGGTACTACGAAGGGTACGGTAACGAATATGAATGGCCGGTACACGATTCAGGCTAAGAAAGGGGAAACGTTGTTGTTCCAGTATATCGGGTATAAGCAGGAGAGACGGGTAGTAAAATCGACCACGCTGGATGTGAAGATGAAAGCTGACGAACTGGTATTGGAAGAATGTGTGGTGGTAGGATACGGCCATGAGACAAGAGCTGCAAAAGTAATGTCTACTGCTTATATGGCAGTATGTCCGACTCCGGGAATCATGTATGATGCTGCAAATGCGGAAGAATACGGAGAGTTTCAGGAGAACGGCTTCAAGAGTGTATCGGATGCTCCGCTTTCTACTTTCTCTATTGATGTAGACGCCGCTTCTTATAGTAATATGCGTCGTTTTATCAATAAAGGTGAACTGCCTCCGGTTGATGCTATCCGTACAGAAGAATTAGTGAACTACTTTTCTTATGATTATCCGAAGCCGACAGGAAGTGATCCAGTGAAAATTACCATGGAATCAGGAGCCTGTCCCTGGAATACAAACCATCGTCTTGTACGTATCGGCCTGAAAGCAAAAGAAATCCCGACAGATAATCTGCCTGCATCTAATCTGGTATTCCTGATTGATGTCTCCGGTTCTATGTGGGGAGCCAACCGGTTGGATTTGGTGAAGTCATCTCTCAAATTATTGGTAAATAACTTACGTGATAAAGATAAAGTAGCGATTGTGACTTATTCAGGTAGTGCCGGTGTGAAACTGGAAGCAACTCCGGGTAGCGACAAACAGAAGATTCGCGAAGCGATAGATGAATTAACGGCGGGTGGCTCTACGGCAGGTGGTGCAGGTATCATGTTAGCGTATAAAATAGCCAAGAAGAATCTGATCTCTAACGGCAATAACCGTATCATACTTTGCTCCGATGGTGATTTTAATGTGGGCGTTTCTTCCGCTGAAGGATTGGAACAATTGATTGAAAAAGAACGTAAGAGTGGAGTATTCCTTACCGTACTGGGTTATGGCATGGGTAATTATAAAGATAAGAAGATTCAGGTGTTGGCTGAAAAGGGAAATGGCAATCATGCTTATATAGATAACTTGCAGGAAGCCAACCGTGTTTTGGTAGGCGAATTCGGTGCTACGCTGCATACAGTGGCAAAAGACGTCAAACTGCAAGTCGAATTTAATCCTTCCCAAGTGCAGGCCTATCGTCTGGTTGGTTACGAAACTCGTCTGTTGAAAGACGAGGACTTTAATAATGATGCTAAAGATGCCGGAGATATGGGTGCGGGACATACAGTGACAGCCTTTTACGAAGTGATTCCTACAGGAGTAAAGAATGAATATGTAGGTAAAATAGACGACTTGAAATATCAGAAGAAAGAGAAAGTGTCTGTGAAGCCGACAGGCTCTAATGAACTCCTGACTGTGAAACTGCGTTATAAAGCCCCGGATAAAGATGTCAGCAAGAAACTGGAACTTCCTTTCGTAGATAATAAAGGAAATAATGTTTCTTCCGATTTCCGCTTTGCTTCTGCAGTGGCTATGTTCGGACAGTTACTTCGGGAGTCTGACTTTAAAGGAAATGCCAGTTACGACAAAGTGATTGATCTGGCCAAACAGGGACTGAATAACGATGATAAAGGATATAGAAGAGAATTCATTCGTTTGGTTGAGGCTGCTAAAGGATTGGAAAGAACAAATAAGAACTAGGAAAGCAAACAGGAGTCATTGGAAATGTACATCATATTATTATGCGTAATATTCACTGATATGAATAAACGTACAATTCCAGATAGATAATCCTAGAAAATAATAGTGACGGTATATGCTCGGGATAGTGACGCTATCACTGTTGTATACCGTCACTATCTTTGCCGGATACCGTCACTATAATTAATTTCGTCCGAAATTCGTCTGACCTAAAACGAAAAATAGCCATAAACTTATCGTTTACAGCTATTTAACTCTGCACGGGAGGAGAGGCTCGAACTCCCGACACCCGGTTTTGGAGACCGGTGCTCTACCAACTGAGCTACTCCCGTGTTTGCGGCTGCAAAGGTAGTAGAAACTTCTGAATCTCCAAACATTCGGGTAAATAAGTTTTGAATTATTTTAATTTTTCCCACTCATCGGGCTTGAAACCGACCAGAACGAAGCTGTCTGTCACTACCAATGGGCGTTTCACCAATTTACCGTTCGTTGCCAAGAGTGCTATCTGTTCTTCCTCACTCATAGCAGGCAGCTTCTCGCTTAGTTTCAGCTCTTTATATACTAATCCGCTCGTGTTGAAGAATTTCTTCACCGGTAAACCGCTACGTGGAATCCATGCTTTTAATTCTTCAGCCGTAGGATTTTCTTCCACAATTAATCGGTTTGTAAACTCAATGTTATTTTCTGTTAACCATCTCTTGGCTTTCTGGCATGTGCTGCATGCCGGGTACTGCAAAAATAATGTTGCCATATTCATTTATAATTTAATTCTTACTATGTAATACTTAACACTTAATACTTGATACTTAATACTTACCACTTAAACCTCACCTCAATATCTGCAAATCCTGAAACATAATCCGGTAAGCGGCTGCTTTCTTATCCAATGCCAGTGGATATGCTCTTGATGATGAAGGCATCCGGTAAAGCCGCATGGCGCGTCCTTCAAAAACGAACTCGGAGTAATCGCCTACTTTCGGCTCTTCTATTTCGAATTGCTGTCGGAGAGTGTCCGTTGCTTTTTGCCCGGTAGTGACGATGGCTTTGCATTCGGGAAGTTGTCGCAGCAATGCTGCTACATCGGTAGCCTCCACTACTTCGAGAAACTTATCCGATGCGTTATCCTGCAACCGGCGGATGGATGAAGCGGTATCAAACAGGGCAATTCCCTTTTCGTTCAAAAAATCTATGATTTGCTCACGACAAAACGATTTTAGTGTTGAATTCAGAAAGTGATTCTTATCATTAAAGAATAAGATTCCATATATACGCCACATGTCATTGTTTAGGTTTGGATAATAAAAATCCATCGACCATCTTTTTTTCTGTGGCGGAAAACTTCCTAGCATAAGTAGCTTTGATTTCGCAGGAAGAAACGGTTCTAACGGATGTGTTTCGATTTCCATATTTCTTTCATTTTTAATTTGGCACAAAAATAGTGATAATGTTTATTTCCCTCAAAATCAATGAGAAAAAATGCTAGATTTAAAATATTTAGTTATTTTTGCGGCGTGATGAACAAACAATATCTTATTATATCATTGAAAAAAGAAATTTTAGTAAGTTGTTTCTTAATGAGCTTATTTTTCCTGGAGGGTGGGAATTGTTATGCTTCGGAGCAACAACTGTTAAGAGGGACGATAGAAACTCCTTCTGACAATTATACCGTGAGAGGGCGTGTTATTGATGTCTATGGTGAACCACTAATCGGTGCTACAATACGAGAAAAAGGGGGAGCCAATGGTACTGTGACCGATATTGATGGACGATTCTTTTTATCTGTTCCGGATAGTGCTGTCTTGCAGGTTTCTTTTGTAGGTTACAAGACTTTAGAAGTCAATGTGACAGGTCGGACTATGCTTGAAATACGCCTTCAGGAAGACGCGGTGATGCTTGATCATGTCATCGTAACAGCCTTGGGAATTGAAAAGGATGAAGCTACACTGGCTTATTCTGCGCAGAAAATCAAAGGTGAGGAACTGAATCGTATAAAAGAAATAAATATGATTACTGCCCTGGCGGGAAAAGCGGCCGGTGTACAAATCAATAAAAACTCTTCCGGTATGGGAGGGTCTGCCAAAGTCAGTCTCCGGGGAATCCGTTCGGTGTCCGGTGATAATCAACCGCTTTATGTGATAGACGGAGTGCCGATGTCGAATACCTCTTCCGAGCAGGCTTATTCGGCAATTGGAGGTACGGCGAATGCCGGCAACCGTGATGGAGGAGATGGAATATCTAACCTGAACCCGGAAGATGTGGAAAGCATCAGTATCTTGAAAGGTGCTCCAGCAGCAGCTTTATATGGTAGCATGGCTGCTAACGGGGTCATTCTTATCACTACTAAAAAAGGGAATTCTGTCGGGCAAAGGAATATTAATTTCTCTACAGGACTAACTTTCGAGAAAGCATTCAGCCTGCCTAAAATGCAAAATCGTTACGGTGTCAGTGATGTGGTAGACAGCTGGGGTGAGAAAGATAATCTGACGGCTCATGATAACCTGAATGATTTTTTCCGTACCGGATTGACCTCAATGACTTCTGTGTCCGTCAGCTATGGGAATGAAACTCTACAAACTTATTTCTCCTATGCCAACACCACTGGAAAGGGAATTATGGATAAAAACAAGCTGAAGAAACATAATATAAACCTACGCGAAACGGCTACCATGTTCAACAAACGTTTGAAACTGGATGGTAATGTGAATGTAATGAAACAGACTGTTGAGAATAAGCCGGTATCGGGAGGTTTTTATATGAATCCGTTGGTAGGGCTTTATCGTTTTCCTCGTGGTGAGAATCTGTCTTATTATAAAGACCATTTTGAAACCTATGACGAAGAACGGAATTTGAATGTGCAAAACTGGCATACATTTACCGAAGACTTCGAACAGAATCCATATTGGATAGTGAACCGTATACAAAGTAAAGAAACGCGTACGCGCATTATCCTTTCCCTTTCGGCAAACTTTAAGATAAATGATTGGTTGACGATTCAAGCTCGTGGCAACATGGATTACTGGGCTGACAAGTTGCGTCAGAAATTCTATGCGTCTACCGCTACTGCCCTGTGTGGAGCGAACGGTCGATATATTGAAATGGATTATCAGGAAACGCAGATGTATGGTGATGTCATGGCGATGTTTAAGAAAACCTGGGGAGATTTTACACTGGATGCGGCTATTGGCGGTAGTATAAATGACCGAATCAGAAACTCGACTCGTTATGATTCCAAGAATGCTTCTCTGAAGTTTGCTAATGTATTTAATATTGCCAATATCATCATGAACAGTTCTGCCAGTATTGACCAGAAAATAGATGAGCATCGTCAGTTGCAATCTATTTTCGGTACAGCACAGATTGGCTACAAGGAAAAATTATTTCTTGATTTGACAGCTCGTAATGACTGGGCATCAACCTTGGCTTATACTGAACATGAGAAAGCGGGATTTGCTTATCCTTCCGTTGGTCTTTCCATATTGCTTGATAAATGGGTAAAGCTGCCCGAATGGATTTCTTTTGCGAAACTGCGTGGTGCCTATAGTAAAGTGGGGAACGATATTCCTGTATTTGTCACTAATTCCACTTCTCATATCGGTGCCGGTGGCGAGATACAGGCAAATGATGCAGCTCCTTTCAAAGATATGGAGCCGGAAATGACTCATGCCATGGAATTCGGAACGGAATGGAGATTCTTCCAACATCGGTTAGGAATCAATCTGACCTATTATCGTACCAATACTTATAATCAGTTTTTCAAACTTCCTGCTCTTGCAGGTGACAAGTTTGCTTACCGGTATGTGAATGCCGGAAATATCCAAAACCAAGGATGGGAAGTGACACTGAACGGAACTCCGATACTGACTTCTGATTTCACCTGGAAAACTTCCATCAACTTCTCTACCAACAAGAATAAGATCGTGAAGCTGCACGACGAGTTGAAAGAATTGGTCTACGGACCTACGAGCTTTTCTTCCAGTTATGCAATGAAACTGGTGAAAGGTGGTTCTATCGGTGATATCTATGGTAAAGCCTTTGTGCGTGATGCCGCAGGAAACATTGTTTATGAAACAGAAGGAGATTACAAAGGACTTCCATTGGTGGAAGGTGACGGAAATACGGTGAAAGTAGGAAATGCCAACCCTGTCTTTATGATGGGATGGGATCACACATTCTCTTACAAAGGATTCAGCCTTTATTTCCTGCTTGACTGGCGTTACGGAGGAAAAGTCCTTTCGCAGACACAAGCGGAAATGGATCTCTATGGCGTATCGGAAATTACGGCTGATGCACGCGACAGAGGATATGTGATGCTTGAAGGTCAGCAGATCGATAATGTGAAAGGATTCTATAAAAATGTAGTGGGCGGGCGTGCCGGAGTGACAGAGTATTATATGTATGATGCCACTAATTTACGGTTGCGCGAAGTATCGTTGAGCTACAATTTCTCAAAGAAGTGGATACAAAAAACGAAGGTTCTGAAAGATGTGCAGCTTTCGTTTGTGGCCCGCAATCTATGTTTCTTATATAAGAAAGCTCCTTTTGATCCGGATTTGGTACTTTCCACCGGGAATGATAACCAAGGGATTGAAGTATTCGGAATGCCTACGACCCGTAGTTTGGGCTTTACTCTGAAATGTGAATTTTAAAGGTAGGAGAGAGAAATGAAGAGAAAATATGTATATTTATACTTGCTGGGCTTACTGCTCTTTTCTGTAGCATGTACCGGTAATTTCCGTGATTACAATACCGACTTGTCCGGAATCACGGATGATGACCTGATTATTGACGACAATGGTTATGGAATCCGTTTGGGCATTATTCAGCAGGGTATTTATTTTAATTATGATTTCGGAAAAGGGAAGAACTGGCCTTTCCAGCTGATACAGAATCTGAACGCAGATATGTTTGGTGGATATATGCATGACGGTAAACCCTTGAACGGAGGTTCGCATAATTCCGACTATAATATGCAGGATGGTTGGAACAGCGCCATGTGGACGCATATGTATTCTTATATTTTCCCGCAGATATACCAATCGGAGAATGCTACCCGGAATACACATCCTGCTTTGTTCGGGATCACGAAAATATTAAAGGTAGAAGCCATGCATCGTGTGACGGATTATTATGGTCCCATCATTTATAAGAATTTTGCGAATGCAGAAAACCACTACCGTCCTGATAAACAAAAAGATGTTTATTATGAGTTTTTCAATGAACTCGATTCTGCCGTGGTTGCCCTCACCGGTTATATAGAGGAGAAACCGGAATTCAATGGATTTGCACGTTTTGATATTTTGTTGGATGGTAAATACCCTTCCTGGGTAAAGTTTGCCAATTCGTTGCGTTTGCGTCTAGCTATGCGTATTGCCTCTGTTGCCCCCGATAAGGCACGTGCTGAAATACAGAAAATAAAAGAAAACGATTACGGCTTCTTTGAAGCGGAAACAGGCGGAGCTGTTGTTTCTACCAAATCCGGATATACCAATCCATTGGGAGAACTTAATCGTGTGTGGAATGAAACTTACATGAGTGCGAATATGGAATCAATCTTGGTGGGATATAATGATCCCCGTCTTGGAATTTATTTCGAACTCTGTACGGATGAAACCCTGAAAGGACAATATCGTGGAATTCGTCAGGGGACATGTTTTGCTCATAGTCATTATTCCGGATTGTCGAAGCTGTTTGTCAAGCAAAGCACCGATGCGCCTCTGATGACTGCTTCGGAAGTTTGGTTTCTGCGTGCCGAAGCTGCATTGCGCGGGTGGACGGATGAAGATGAAGAAACCTGTTATCAGAACGGTGTAACTACTTCTTTCCATCAATGGGGAATCTATGGCGTAGAAGATTATCTGCAAAGTGAACAGACCGCCTCCGACTTTATAGACACGTATGATGAAGAAAATAATATAGAGGCCCGTTGTAAAGTCTCTCCCAAATGGAATCCGCTGGATGATAAGGAAACGAAACTGGAGAAGATCATTACGCAGAAGTGGATTGCTATGTTTCCGGAAGGTTGCGAAGCTTGGGCAGAACAAAGACGAACAGGGTATCCCCGTTTATTTCCCGTACGATTCAACCATAGCAGAAACGGTTCTATCGACACGGAGATTATGGTGCGCCGTCTAAACTTCCCCGGTACCTTACAGACGGAAGACCCGGAACAATATTCCGCGCTTGTGGAAGCTTTAGGAGGAAACGATCATGGAGGTACAAGGCTTTGGTGGGACACGGGAAATAATAACCTGGAATAAAAAAAGATAAAAGTAGTGTGTTTATATGTGTAGCTTTAACTATTTTTGCATCTTCATTTAAACACATTTACTTATGAAACAGATTATCTCTGCTCTTTTCCTTTGTATGTTGCTCTCTGCCGTACCGGGATTGCAGGCGCAAAACATCCAGTTACATTATGATTTTGGACGTTCTTTGTATGATAAAGATTTGCAAGGTCGTCCGCTGTTAACTTCCACAGTAGAGAAGTTTCATCCTGATACTTGGGGAAGTACTTATTTCTTTGTCGATATGGATTATACCTCCGAAGGTGTCGCTGCTGCTTATTGGGAAATAGCCCGTGAAGTGAAATTCTGGAAAGGTCCTTTCTCTGCGCATCTTGAATATAACGGTGGATTATCCAAAGGTATGTCTTATAAAAATGCTTATCTGGCAGGAGCCACGTATACCTTTAATAATGCTTCTTTTTCCAAAGGCTTCACACTGACCGCCATGTATAAGTATATTCAGAAACACTCATCACCCAACAACTTCCAGTTGACAGGTACATGGTACGTAAACTTCTGCCGTAACCTGCTCACTTTCTCCGGCTTTGCCGACTGGTGGCGTGAAGAAACGAACTACGGAAAGACTATCTTCCTCTCCGAACCACAATTTTGGGTAAACCTGAATCAAATCAAGGGAGTAAATAAAAACTTCAATCTAAGCGTTGGCTCCGAAGTCGAATTGAGCAATAACTTCGGTGGTCGCGATGGCTTTTATGTGATCCCGACGCTTGCTCTGAAATGGACGCTGAACTAAAAAAATCGAACCAAAAATCGAACCAAAAAACGGATTAAAAAGCGAGTTAAAAGAAATAGAGTAAAAAGAAGTCAGGCTAAAAGAATCCGAACTTCAGAGGAATCTCCGTTTATCCCTTTGTGGAACTTACAAAATATATAGAACAACCTATTAAATGAAAACTGATTTAATCTACGGCGTAGAAGACCGTCCCCCTTTTAAAGACGCCCTGTTTGCGGCTTTACAACATCTCTTGGCTATTTTCGTGGCAATTATCACACCGCCGCTTATCATAGCGAGTGCCTTGAAACTGGATGTAGAAAAGACAAGCTTTCTAGTTTCCATGTCCCTTTTTGCTTCGGGAGTATCTACCTTTATACAATGCCGTCGTTTCGGTCCGATAGGAGCAAAGCTGCTCTGCATCCAGGGAACCAGTTTTTCTTTTATCGGTCCTATCATCGCCACAGGAATGGTAGGCGGATTGCCGTTGATTTTCGGTTCCTGTATGGCTGCCGCACCTATCGAAATGATTGTCAGCCGCACATTCAAATATTTGCGTAATATCATCACTCCGCTGGTTTCCGGTATTGTCGTACTGCTTATCGGATTGAGCCTGATAAAAGTAGGTATCGTATCTTGCGGAGGTGGATATGCAGCTATGGATAACGGTACGTTTGCTACCTGGGAAAACCTGTCTATTGCAGCACTGGTACTTCTTAGCGTCTTATTTTTCAACCGTTGCGGGAACAAATACCTGCGCATGAGTTCCATTGTACTCGGACTTTGTCTGGGTTATGGTTTGGCATTTGTTTTGGGAAAAGTGGATATGAGTGCGTTGAATGTGGAAATGCTGATGAGCTTTAATATTCCCCAACCTTTTAAATATGGTGTTGATTTCAATGTGTCTTCTTTCATAGCCATTGGTCTGGTCTACCTGATAACTGCCATCGAAGCAACAGGTGACGTGACTGCCAACTCTATGATTTCCGGACTTCCCATTGAAGGAGATTCCTATTTGAAACGAGTTTCCGGTGGAGTAATGGCAGATGGATTCAACTCCTTCCTCGCCGGTATATTCAACTCTTTCCCCAACTCCATCTTTGCACAGAATAACGGTATTATCCAACTGACCGGAGTAGCCAGCCGCTATGTCGGTTATTATATCGCAGCAATGCTTGTTCTTTTGGGATTATTTCCCATTGTAGGTGCCGTATTCTCCTTAATGCCCGATCCTGTATTGGGTGGTGCAACCTTACTAATGTTCGGTACAGTAGCAGCGGCAGGAATCCGTATTATCTCCTCACAAGAAATAGGCCGTAAAGAAACTCTGGTATTAGCAGTCAGCCTCTCCTTAGGTCTAGGAGTAGAATTAATGCCGGACGTATTACAACAAGCCCCGGAAGCAATTCGAAGTATCTTCTCTTCAGGGATCACCACCGGAGGCCTAACTGCAATTATTGCAAATATAGTAATACGTGTAAAAGAATGATGAATAAGTATTAAGTATTAATCGACAAGTATCAAATAGCAGGTATTATCCAGCAGCTTCGGTAATACTTATTACTTAATACTTATTTCTAAATTACTCATTTTATCAGTTGTGCGGAAGGGGAAATCAGGATACTCGTAAAGACTAAAGCGAGGTTCGGTTTCTCCTTTCGTATAATTCCAGATAGAAGCATAATCTTCCGGATCTTCTCCCATCTTGGCTAATTGGCGCAGATAAGCGGCCAGTGATTTATTTTCTACGATGTAAATCTGTCCCATCTGGTCGATAATCGGGCTATGATGACGAGTGCCGTCATGTTCGAAGCGTAGAATCCGTTTTCCTTCTTCCGTTAGTCCTACCAATTGGAAGGTCATACTCTTACCGATAGCCGGTAAATTCAATACACTGCGATCCGTAGCAAGGAAAGGCAAATGATGTTTTCTCATGAAACGTCTTAATTGCTTGGCAACATCTTCTTTCGTCTCCTCTTCCGTTCCGACTTTCGTCTCTAATATTTTGTATAATTCCTCCGCCTGTTCCGGTGTCATCCGACCATAAATCTTTTCCTCCTGTTGTTCCTGCATCGAACGGCTGTTGGGAGCAAATACTGCATAATTCTCATTGAATCCCTTCACCGAGAAAGTATAATAACATACCACCCCCAATGAATTGAGCACCTGGCGAAGCCGTGTCGTATGTCCCCGACGCGAAGCAGCCACTGTATATACCAACTGATTCGTGATAATCCATCCGGCAGAAAGAATCTTCCGAATCGCCTCTTTAGCTTCAGGCGTAACCTCCAGCGGTGTTTGAAAATGAGTCTGGATAATAAACTGTTTCACCCCTATAGCCGAAGCCTTTTCTTTGAATTCCCGCAAAATATCCACCAGCCCGTCATTGATACGCATCGGCAAATAAGCCAATAACCGTGACCCCAGCCGTACCCGTTGCAATTCCGCATATTTCTCTCCTTCCGGTCGTTCGAGATTTGCCTTCTGCTTGCGTACCGCCATCCGATACACCGCATCCAAAATATTCTGAAGCGTCTTATTTTGACTCATCAGCGCATCGCCCCCTGTAATCAGAATATCCCGCAACTGTGTATCCTCCTCAAAATAAGTCATCAACCGGCGCAACTTACGATCCCATGACTCCTTCGGGCGTAAAGACTCAAACTCGAAATTCAACCGTTCGCTTTGGAAATCATACATCCGCTGGCAAGAAGCACAAAGTCCCCCGCAAGCCCGTCCCATCGTGTCAGGAATGAGAATAGCCACCTCCGGATACCGGCGATGAATATTATGTCCGTCCGGCAAAAGCCATCCCGCAGCATTAGGTTTACCAACCTCCACAATATCCTCCTTTTCCCACGCACGAATATTTCCATACGTCTCCACCAATCGTGGCGAATACAGAATATAACTCCGGATAGCCTCATCATTATACCCATATCCTGTAATATTGAGTAGCGATAAATAATAAGGAGTCGCAAAAAACGGCATTCCCTTCTTCCGTGCCCGATAAAGCAAATACATCGTCTCCGAAGAAAGAGAATTCCCCAAGAACCGATTCAGTTCTCCCGGACTCTTCACAGCCATCGCCAAATGAAAGCGGAAATCATTCCACCACTCACTCACCAACCTGTATTTCTCCTCATAACTCATTCCCTCCTCAAAGTGGAAACGCACCGAAGGCTTCGACTTCCTGTTCTCAATCTTCTGAATCAGCAAGTGCAACATCCGCTCCTTATTTTCATCCCGTATCTCCCGTACCTCTTCATCCAGTCCGGTTTCCCACCGGTCATTCCGACTTTTGATACGCTGCGGTGACGGCAAAGGCATAACTTCTCCCTTCAACCGTTTAAACATCTGAAAAATTTCAATAAACAAATCCGTCGGCATCTCCATATTCTCCAACGTCCCCGTCAGAAACTCATAAAGCAGCCGAATAGTCTGTACTGACATATCCTGTCCCGTAGACAGTTCATGAACATTCTGCCCATCATAATCAAGTAAGAGTCGAATTTGCTCCCTCGCCTCCTCCGCAGCTTCGTTTTCTATCCTGCAAGTCTCCAACAACCGCAGTATTCCAGCCTTGAAATCCTCAACAGTAGAGCTCTTATCCGCTATCTCCACTATCTCCGGAATCTCCTGACCATAGATTTGTTTCAACTGTGAAAAAGTAAGTGTAAGCATTTTCTTTTGTTTCATAAGCAATCTATCAATTTTTAAATTATATAATAAGCATTTTAAGTTTGAACGACCTCCCTTCCCCCCGAACTATATGTCTCAAATCCCGAACAGCATTTCATCCCCTAAGTATCCTCCATCCATAACCTACCAACATAATCATCAAAGCGCAACATAATACACAATCACACCGCATAGCACTCTACACTGCATAGCACTCCACGCCGCATGGCCTCCCGGCCTCGTCTGCACGGCGTCAAGCGGAGGTTTCATTCCCGGCGTTAAGAAGGGCAGACTGTTTGAGCGAAGCGAGTTTCTGCCCTTTAGCCGGGGATGAAACCGGAGTAGCCGGGCAGACGCAGCCTTGATTTTTTCTTTTTGGTACTTTTTCTTTTGTATCAAGACAAAAGAAAAAAGTACATAAAGATAACAAAAAAAGCGGAAGTACAAAACCCCCGCTTTCTCTATCATATTAATCTTTACGCTTTTCTAACATTTAACGCGACTTATTTTTTTGTTTCCGTGTCGTCATCCTTCCGTTTCGGTTCCTTCTTGGCAAGTAGAACGATATTATACACATAATCCGTCATCCACTGCTCCGAGTATCCCAGACGCTCTTTGTATTGGCGGATAGCCGCAGCCGTCTTATGCACATCATCCGCTTTCCATACCATTTTGGTGCAAACATCATGCACCGTCTTCTGCGTCATGCCATACAGAGCCTTTTTAAAGATCGACGGCATACGGAACTTCCACTGCATCAGATTTCCCATCAACATCATCAGATCATTAGAAAATCCCTGATACATGAACAAATAAGATTGAATATCATTTTGAGTGCGGCAGTTACGTTTTACGGAAGCGTCGATTTCCTTGAAGAAATTCTCATTCAGGCCATAATCCTGCATCAGCATTTTGCGTGACGCAGACTTTTCGGCCAATCCCAGTTTACCGTTTTGAGTAGGCACTTTAAACAAACGTTTGAAGTTAGCTACGTCCGGCAAGAATCGGATATTGGTGATACCTAGGTTTGTGGCGATCACTGACTGGAAATACACCCGGGTCAGTGAAATGAAATCTTCTACATTGCCGACTTTCGTTTCATCGGATTTTTTCTTGAATAAACCAAATAAGCCCATTGTTATATTTACAATTTTACAATTTACAATTTACTATTTGAGTGCGTGGAAGGTATATAATATAACTACCATCTGTCAATTTCCGTGCAAAGGTACAAAAACAGTTGGTTTTCACCAACATTCCAAGTCCTTTTCGATGTCCGGCATAGACTCTTTCTTAAAAACAGGACTTTGGATGCCGGCTTTCTTTTGCGCCCGGTAATCATTTAACAGGCGGATCGCATATTTTCCAAGGAAGAGGATAGCGATCAGATTGCAGATAGCCATTAATGCCATAGTGACATCTGCCAAGCTCCATACCATATCCAATGTGGCAAGTGAACCGAAGAGCACCATACCGCCCACTAATATCCTGTAACCATGAAGCACCCACTTCCGGTGAGTGATAAAGCGGATATTGGCCTCCCCGTAATAATAATTTCCCAGAATACTGCTGAAAGCGAAAAAGAAAAGAGCCACAGCAACGAAGACACTGCCCGAAGAACCGATCTCGTTCGTCAATGCCTGTTGAGTCAACTGCACCCCATTGGTCGATCCATCCAGCGGAGCACCACTAAACAGAATGATAAAAGCCGTACAAGTACAAATCAATAATGTATCCGTAAATACTGCCAAAGTCTGTATCAATCCTTGTTTCGCGGGATGACTGACATGAGCTGTGGCAGCCGCATTCGGAGCCGATCCCATACCGGCCTCATTGCTGAAGAGCCCTCTCTTGATACCTTGCATCAATGCCATGCCGACTCCTCCTGCCAGTGCCTGTTCCCAACCGAAAGCATGACTGACAATCAGCGCGATGACGCCCGGTAAATGAGTGATATTGAGTATAACGATCACCAACGCCAGCCCCACATATCCCAATGCCATAATCGGCACGATAATGCTGCTGACACGGGCAATGCGTTGAATACCTCCGAAGATGATAACCAACGTCAGCAATGTCAGTACCCCTCCCAATATAATATGATTGAACCCGAAAGCATGCTCCGCAGCAGCACAGATGGTATTGCTCTGTACAGAATTGAAAGCAAAACCGAAAGTGATGCTTATTAATATGGCAAAAAGCATTCCCATCCACGGTTGTTTCAATCCCTTCTTCATGTAATAAGCAGGACCTCCGATGAATGAATCCTTTCCGCGTATTTTGTATAATTGCCCTAAGGTAGACTCGATGAAAGCACTCGAAGCCCCTAACAGTGCGATGACCCACATCCAGAAAATAGCTCCGGGACCGCCGATAGCGATGGCGGTAGCCACTCCCGCAAGATTTCCCGTACCTACACGGCTGGCGATAGAGATAGCGAATGCCTGAAAAGAAGATACATGTTTCTCTCCCTGCTTCCCTTTGCCCGCAGATTCGCTTAACAGTACGATCATTTCGCGAATCATGCGGAATTGTACGAAGCGTGTCCGTATGCTGAACCAGACAGCACATCCCAATAACATGATAATCAGAATATAGGTCCAGAGTATGTCGTTAATCTCGTTGATAAAGGTCATAGTTAAGTATTAAGTATCAAGTATTAAGTATTGTTTGTGGTTATTCGTTTTTTATTCGGAAGTAGAATTTATGATTTTCGAATACGGGTTCCACAATATCATAACGAACAAATTTGGCGAGCAGATGTTCAGCGGCACGTCGTGAAAGTCCGGTTTGGCGACAGTAGCGGTTGAGTGAAAGTAAAGTGCCATGCTCCAGTTGTTCGAGCAGGAGCTGTTCACGTTCGGTGTAACGGATCAGTTCGCCACGGGGGCTGTCGCTCTGTTGCCATACACGGAGGTGTATAGGTGTTGCCAGAATATTTTCATCCTTGATGCGGAGATAGGCTAGAGGTTTCCCGGTTTCGTCTTTGGCGTAAACCGGTTTATGCGGAGTCTCTTCGATGGTCGCTACCAACACTTGCCGTCCCTCCACTATATATGTTTGCAATGTGTATTCCACTTCCGGCACGCAATAAAGTTGTGCGGCGGCTTCAATCATATATTTTTCTTCTTCGGAGCGTACTCCCGCGATTTTTCCATTGTCTTTTACGCCAATAAGTAATCTTCCTCCGTCCGTGTTGGCAAAAGCCGAGAGTGTTTTGGCAATTTTGCGTGCGTCGGAAATTTCGAATTTAAAGTCCTGTTGCTGGTGCTCCCCTTCAGCAATCAATGCATGTATATAATCGGTATCTGTAAGCAGTTTCATGGCTACAAAGGTAGGTAAAAATGGTGAAAAGCCCCTTTTTTAGATATTTTTCGAAGATTATTTCAAAAAAAATATTGATTTTGTGCTTTTATTTCGGGAAACAGTGTATTTTTGCGGCACATTATTAACGAAAAAAATAAAAGGATTATGAAAGAATTGGTAGAAAAGGTAGCAGCTCTGTATGCTGACTTCTCAAAAGATGCTAACGCACAGATCGAAAACGGTAACAAAGCAGCAGGAACTCGCGCTCGTAAAGCTTCTTTGGAAATCGAAAAAGCAATGAAAGAATTCCGTAAAGCATCTTTGGAAGCTTCTAAGAAATAATTTAGAAGACTACTAAGATATCAAAAGAGGCTGTCTAAACTTGTTAGACAGCCTCTTTTATTATAATACATGAAAATATATACGAACTTTAAACTTCTTCGCACACCACCATTTTCATCCCTTGATAAACGACTATAATTTTGTGCAGCGTCGTTGTTCCGATTGCTTTTTGCACCGTTTCACTGGCGGCATAGCGGTTGGCTTGTGTGATAGCCTCTTGTCGGAGTTGCTCCACCTTTTCATCACTATCCTTTCCTTTGGCATACTTCAGTTCGATAATGTAGGAATGGAGCATGTCTTTGTATATATCCAGTAAGGGAAACATGAAAATGTCGGCATATCCTTCCTGATTCTCCTGTTCGGAGATAGGGCGATAGAAACGGTTCTGTGCGGTCATAGCCAACGTAAATCCATGTACGTATGCTTCGCCTTTTTGCTTGTCGCGCTGGGAAGAATATCGGTGCAGACATTCGGCGATATAGTCGAAGTAGGCTTTCCAGTCGCCACGATAAGCCATAGCGGATGCCAGTTTTCCTTTTTCCCAGTTGTCAAAGCGGAGGTCCGCTTCGTTGTAGGTATCTAATAAGTAACTGTACAATTGTTCACGTACTACTTGATTGGGAATAGTCAACTTCGTTTCTCCTTCTAAAGTACCGCTGATAGTCAACATTCCGAAATAGAATAATAGGCTGATAAAGTTATCCGGTTCTGCAATTGTTTCGGCAGGGAAGCCAGTTTTCAATTCACCGGTGATGTATCCTTGTTGCACCAATGTCTGGATAGTCGAGGCGTCATGAGCAAATTCTTTGTCCTTGCGGATCAACATTCGTAGTTTGTTGTAATCCACGCGGATGTTTTCTTCTACCATATTGCGTGGCATATAGCCTCCGTTTCGGATGTAATTATCCACAAAGTAGAGTACCATATTGGAGTTGTACATTGTAGTACTGCCATAACTTTGTTCTGCAAAACAGTAGTTGTCATACCAAGGTTTCATAGCTTCTATCAGCTCGTCGGTAGAGTGGTGAAACTGGCAGGTAGTGGCATAATAATCCAGCATTGCGCGTACCTCTTCTTCGTTGAATCCGGTCATTTCATTAAATTCCGGAGAGAGCGAATAATTGGTGCCGATATTGAATCCGCTGGTGAGATCGTCCATCGTGACGGGGCTGACACCTGTTACGAAGCAACGTTTGATCGTAGAATAAGTGCCTGCTTTCACCGTATCGAAGAAGCTGCGCAGATAACCGGTTCCGTGTGTCTCGCTTTTATAATCTTCGAGGCAGGAAGGTTCAGATAGGATTTTGTTTGTAAAATGGTCGTATTCATCAATGAACAGATAAATTTGCTGATTGGTTTTGACACATTCTTTATATAGATAGTCCAGTTGCTCTACGGCTCCTTTTTTCTTATTCATTTCTTCCTTTATCCCTTCGGGAAGATATTGCGCGTAGACATCGCAGAAGAAATTGAATTCTGTGTTGCAATGTGCGTCCAATGATTGCCGGTAACTATTCAATTCGGCATTAACTACGGCAAAGTTCAGATAAATGATGAGATATGAATTTCGTTCGGGAGTGGGATGCTTTCCTATGTACAGGTCGCCATACCATTTCTCAAACTTGTCCGCCTCTAATATGTTATAATAATGGTGGAGCATGGAGATCGTTAAGCTCTTTCCGAACCTTCGCGGGCGAATGTAAAAGAAATACTTGTTCGCGTTCTCTATGAGAGGGATATAATGTGTCTTGTCCACGTAATAACAGTCGTCTTCGCGGACATCGATAAAGTTCATCATTCCGTACGGAATACGTTTGCGCTTTACTGGTTGGTTCATAACTCTTTCATTTTCTCACAAAAGTAACAATAAAAAATGAATATTGATGGATGGCAGTTATATAAATGATAGAATATCTTTGGATATATCCGGGTGGTAATAGTGAGAATACTTGTATCTTTATTGTCGAATAAATTAATAAATTGAGAAATGTTGAAAGTAGTAACATTTATGAAGCAGGTAGCCATGGGGCTACAGGTGGAGGGAAACTTCGGTACTGCGCATGTTTATCGTAGCAGTCTGAATGCCATCATTGCTTATTGTGGGGAAGAAGATTTGCTTTTTAGTGAAGTAACTTCGGAGTGGCTGAAGGGATTCGAAGTTTACCTTCGCAGTCGTGGTTGTAGCTGGAACACCGTTTCCACTTATCTGCGTACGTTTCGTGCGGTTTACAATCGTGCCGTTGATCTTCGGAAAGCTTCTTATGTACCTCATCTGTTCCGTTCTGTTTATACCGGTACTCGTGCCGATCATAAACGTGCGTTGTGTGATGACGATATGAAGAAGGTGTTTGCAAAATTGTCTCGTACGTCCGGTGTGCCATTTGCTGTATGCCAGGCGCAAGAATTATTCATTCTGATGTTTTCGCTTCGTGGTATGCCGTTTGTCGATCTCGCTTATTTGCGTAAGAGTGATTTGCGTGATAACGTAATAACGTATCGCAGACGTAAGACAGGACGACCATTGTCGGTGACATTGACTCCCGAAGCGATGATCTTGGTGAAGAAGTATATGAATCGTGATCCTTCTTCTCCCTATTTATTTCCGTTGTTGAAAAGCCGTGAAGGAACTAAAGAGGCGTATCGCGAATATCAGTTGGCATTGCGCAGCTTTAACCAACAGTTGATGTTGCTAGGTGAATTATTGGGATTATCCGATAAGTTGAGCTCGTACACCGCCCGCCATACCTGGGCTACGACAGCTTATTATTGTGAAATCCATCCGGGCATTATCTCCGAAGCGATGGGACATTCGTCTATCACCGTCACTGAAACCTATCTGAAACCTTTCCGAAGTAAGAAAATTGATGAAGCAAATAAACAAGTTCTTGACTTCGTGAAACGCTCTGTTGTAGGTGTAAGCGCTTGAAAATTATTCTGTTACTTTGTAGGTAACGGGAATGAATATCGGTGCAAATATGAGCATATTTCTTAAAACAACCAAACGAAATCATACAT